>OIZF01000227.1_pt1 | contig 39839 bp, 40 predicted proteins | sample 1588471 | NCBI WGS metagenome assembly OIZF01 (sample SAMN03283279) | human gut metagenome | biome: human-associated habitat; material: feces | host: Homo sapiens | place: Peru | collected 2012
AGTTGGATTTTTTTTACTCATTTTAGGGTCTTATTTAATTTTGGGGAAACACAAAATATTAAAAAGAATAAGATAAAATCCTATTCTTCAATACGTAGCTTTATTATGCCTTAAATTCTTTTTTATATACTTAAATGTATATTTTTCACCTTTATCCTGATACATTGTAAGAAGCTTTAAAACAAGTTCTCTTGTATCATTATGCATTATTATTCTATCCTGTTCCTTCAAAAAATAATTAAGAGGAATATCATTTTTATAATTCTTCCGGTTATAATTTTTAGAAGCCGCAATTCTATCACAAATCATTTCTCCAACATATCTATCAGGCATTTTAACTGCCTCATAACGATTTGTTAAAGGATTTACATCATACCAGTATTCACTATGATGCTTGTTTCTTCCTTTATGATGCATCCAAGCATCACTATAGCCCTTATTCTTACGCTCATTATGATGAGGCGAATAAATACCTGCATAATATTTAACCCCATTAAAAAACTCTGTTATACCATATTTAGATAAATCATGTAATAAGCCTTGTTTATATAGTCCACATTTAAAGCAATATCTTAAGACCATGTGGCGATGTCTTGTAATTGTAATAAAATGTTTAATCAATTTCATAATTAGAAAATAAAGCCCTTATTAGGGGCTTTACTTAATTACTTAGCTTCTGGTGTATGCCACTTCCAGGCTTTAACCTCAGGCATATCTTCACCATACTCATTAATATAATTCTTATGATATACAAGCTTATCACGCATTTCTTGAAGTAAATATGCACCCTTATTACCAAGCTCAGGCAAGCTATTAATTACTGCCATTACAAGGTGATAACGGTCAATTTCATTTTGAACACGCATATCAAATGGAGTTGTAATTGTACCCTCTTCTTGATATCCAAATACCTTTAGATTACGATTATGTCTTAAATATGTAAGCTCGTGAATTAAAGTTGGATAACCATGGAAGGCAAATACAATAGGACGGTCTTTAGTAAATAATGCATCATAGGCCTCATCTGTTAAACCATGAGGATGCTTAGTACTAGATTCAAGCTTCATTAAATCAACAACATTAATAAAACGAATTTTAAGCTCTGGCATAGCATCTCTTAAAATAGTTACTGCTGCAAGTGCTTCAAGAGTTGGTGTTTCACCAGCACAAGCAATTACAACATCTGGTTCTGAGCCCTTATCATTTGATGCCCATTGCCAAATAGATACACCCTGAGTACAATGTGCTACTGCTTCATCCATTGTTAGCCATTGAGGGCGAGGATGCTTAGATGTAACAAGCACGTTAACATAGTTTTTAGAACGAATAACGTGGTCGAAGCAAGAAAGTAAGCAGTTTGTATCAGGTGGTAGGTAAATACGTTCTACATCTGGCTTCTTATTAGCAATATGATCTAGGAAGCCTGGATCCTGATGTGTATAGCCGTTATGATCCTGCTGCCATACATTTGATGAAAGAATCAAATTTAGCGATGCAATCTTAGCTCTCCAAGGTAATTGATTAAAAATCTTTAGCCATTTTGCATGCTGGCTAACCATTGAATCTACAACACGAATAAATGCTTCATATGAGGCAAAGAAACCATGACGACCAGTTAAAAGATAACCCTCAAGCCAGCCCTCACACATGTGTTCTGAAAGCATTGAATCCATTACACGTCCATCATGAGCTAAATATTCATCATTATTTAAAAGCTCACTATTCCAATCACGATTTGTAACCTCAAATACCTTATTTAAACGGTTAGATGCTGTTTCATCAGGACCAAAAATACGGAAATTCTTTGTTTTTTCATTTAATTTAAAAATATCTCTAACAAAGGCACCAAGATTAGTCATATCCTGAGATTCAATTGAACCTGGTGCATCAAATTTTAAAGCATAATCTCTAAAATCTGGAAGTCGCAAATCAGTAAGTAATCTTCCACCATTTGTATGAGGATTTGCACTAATTCTTTGATGTCCCTTAGGAGCAAGTTCTCTAAGCTCTGGACGTAGATGTCCTTCTTCTGTAAAGAGCTCCTCAGGATGATAGCTCTTTAGCCAATCCTCAAGCATCTTTAAATGCTCAGGCTTATCCATCATAATTGGAACCTGATGTGCTCTAAAGGTACCTTCAATTTGCTTACCATCTACTACCTTTGGTCCTGTCCAACCCTTAGGTGTACGTAAAATAATCATTGGCCAAATTGGTCGTTTAGTTGAACCATTTTCACGAGCATCCTTCCAAATTGATTTAATCTTTTCAATACATCTATCAAGTGCACGTGCCATAATATGATGCATTGTCATTGGGTCACTACCCTCAACAAAAATTGGTTCATAGCCACAACCATTAAAGAAATTCTTAATTTCATCATGGCTCATACGAGCAAAAATAGTTGGGTTAGCAATCTTATATCCATTTAAGTGAAGGATTGGTAAAACAGCACCATCACCCTTAGGATTAATAAATTTATTCCCATGCCAGCTAGTTGCAAGCGGACCAGTTTCAGCCTCACCATCACCAACAATAACTGTCGCAATTAAATTAGGATTATCAAGTACAGCACCAAAGCCATGAGCAAGAGAATATCCTAATTCTCCACCTTCATTAATTGAGCCTGGTGTTTCTGGAGCAACGTGAGATGAAATACCACCTGGGAAAGAGAATTGCTTACAAAGCTTTTTAAGTCCTTCAATATCCTCAGATACATTTGGATAAACCTCTGAATAGCGTCCCTCAAGATATGAGTTAGCTACGAAGAAATTTCCACCATGACCTGGCCCAGAAATTAAAAGTAAGTCAAGATCATACTTGTTAATAACACGATTTAAATGCGCATAAACAAAGTTTTGACCAGGAACAGTACCCCAGTGTCCAACAATCTTCTTCTTTACATCCTCTTTTTTTAAAGGTCGTTGTAAAAGTGGATTATCTAAAAGATATAGCTGTGCAGCACCTAAATAGTTAGCAGCACGCCAATATGCATCCAACCTTTTTAAATATTCTTCGCTAGAATAATCATTTTTCTTCATTGTCATATTATTTTTCCTCCATTCTTATCTTTTCTTTATGTTACAACCTTATTATACTATACTTTCTTTTATTTTTATACTACATTTTTCTTATTTTTTATAAAAATCGTATATAAAAACTTTACAATTATATTAAATACCACATCTTTCACATTCCTTTCACACAAAATTGTAAAAAATAAAGTACATACAAATACAGTATGTCCAATATTACTTATTTTTTTAATATTCTCGTTGCTTAATAGTTATTTTTAGAAGTATGTAGTATTAATTATCATCCCTTTTGTTAATTTTTTTAAAAAAGATAATCGTAAAAATAAAGATTGGTAAAATAATAATGAAACCAATCGGTATAACAAATAATCCTCCAACAGTAGGATTATGAAAAAAAATAATTTGAATTATCGGAACTATTGAAAATCCAACAAAAAAATAACCTGCAAGTATCATTGGAATTGCAGTTATTATATATCGCAAAGCACCACCTTTTTTCAATTAAATCACTCCTAGCTTTTACTATTCTAATATTTTAATGATATCATATTTTTTAACAATTTTAAAGTTTTTACCTCTTATCATTCATAACAAAATCATTATAATTATTACCTCAAAATTACAAAATTAAATTTTTACAAAAAAAAGGAAACTACTTTCAAAAAAGTAATCTTTGAAATTTAGTAGTTTCCAATATTAATTAAATTATTCACCAATACTCTCAAGTAGCTGCTTAGTACGAGAATTAGCTTCAAGTACCATATCGCCTAGATATTTAACTGTATCATTAAGATTAAATCTTTCTTCACGATTAGTAATTAAAGTATTAATGTCTTTATTAATAAATACAGCCTTAGTTTCTTCATGCGTATTATTATTAGTAACCTTACCATCCTGCATTACTACAACTGAATTGTATTTCTCACCATTAATATCCTTAATATGATTTACACGAACATTAAGTTCAACTGCATCCTCACCATAAACATTCGCAATATTAAAGGCTTTATTAGAATTTCTAAGAATAGAACCATCGCCATTCTCAACAAACTCAACATTACTATAGGCAATACGTTGTCCCTTTAAAGATTCAACAGACGCAATTTTTTTAGTTGCTTCTTCAGCGTATGCTATAAACTTTTCTGATGAGCATTCAGGATTATTATAGCCATATTCACAATCAATACGATAAGCATGAATTGTAACAGCTGTATTATCCTTAATAAAGCGATAAATATTAACCTCAACACCATTTGGAAGTTTTTCCTTACCAACCTGAGCTGTATATCCTTCAAATACCTTACGTAAATCAGCTTCTTTTGTATTTAGCTTACTAAAATTACCGAAGTAAGTATATGTTTGACTAATTGTTTGAATTTTCATAATATAATTCCTCCATTTTCTTTTATTATATCATGAAAACGCTTCTATTGAAATAGTTTTTTTAACTAATTAGTTCTTTATAAGTTTCATCTATTTCTTGTGTTTCTTCCTCAATAATAATATCATCAAGAGCCAATATAAAAGGTGTATCTTCAGCAAAATTCATATTAACAGCACTTAACCATAAAGAAGCTTCTTTATCATTTTTCATAAAAAAATCACCATACATAGTATGGCAATTTCAAAATTAATTTATACTTCTATATTACAATTTCAATATTTGTATTAAGATAATATAAAAAATGATCATATTCATTAGGAACGTTTATCGTAATAGTTTCTGATTTTGACAACTCACTTTCAAAATAATAATTTATAGGTGAATTTGATATTAGGGTACTTCTTTTATTTTCAGTATGAGTTAGCTTTGTTATTCCATAATTTTGATCCAAAAAAGTATTATCCTCAACAAGTGCAAAATCATTTCCGTTATTAAATTCCTCATTTCTAATTACATTTAATTTTGAACCATGTCCGTTTTGTGTCCAGTAGATTCCTTTTAAGCTTTCATCATCTTGTTCAAGAAGCTTATCACAAAGCTTAATATCATTATTATAATTATAAACAAATTTTAACGCTGAAAAATTAGAGGCTTTTTCCCTTACATTAGAAATACAATTACCATCACTATAGATTGTTGTTTCTTTAAAAAATTCATTATCCTTATAATATATTTTGATATTGGTTGACTCCAAATAATTATTCGTTTCATTCTTTTTATAGACCGCTTGTGACATGCTATAGCTACACTCTGTAACACTAGCTATTGTATCATCTTCAAATGTCAATTCGCCCTTAAAGCTTTGTTTTTTTACGATAGCACTATCATCTGCTGCTATAGTAGATGTTGATGTAGCATTATACCATCCTGATGCCATTTTAAAGCCATCTTTATTATTTTCCTTATAATTTGCAATATATTGTTTTAAATTTTCATCTTCCTTATTTTCATTAGAACATGCTACAAAAGCCAAAGTAAAAGCCATAAGCATACCAAACATTTTTTTCTTCATAATCTTCCTCCATTATAAAATACTTAAATCAATATAATATGAATTTGCATCATACTTATGTGTATAATTTGTTTCAAATTGAAGTTCTTTTTCTTCTGCTTTAAAAAACTCAATATACTTATAAAGCCTATTTTCATTATCATTTCTAGTATCTATATTTTGACATATATAAATTGTTTTATAAATTTTATAATTTTTATCAAAATAAAGCTTAAATGTATGAACATAGCCATCATTTTTATTTCGAAGATTCATTTGTGAAATTATAGAATTATTTTTAATATCAATAACTCTAGATACCATCTTATAATCATTTGCTACAAATGAGAATGGCTCTTGAAATCTAAAACTACTCAAGTCTTTAGTACCTTTTTTATCATGTAAGTATACTGTATCATTTATTGTCGTCTTTTCTTCTACAAACAATTCATTATTATATGAAATAACACATTTTTCATTATTAATACTTTCGTCGTTTTCATAAAAAACTTTTGATGTCTCATATAAACATTTACTTACTTGAAATTCTGCAGTTTGTTCATTTTTTTCTAAATAACCCTGAAAATCCCCTTCATAAATTGTTTTTTTATCTCCATCATATGTTATTGAAATTTCCTTAAAGCCATACCAGCCAGAAGAATATTTTAAATCAAGCTTTGATTCAATCTTTTCCAAATCAGATTTACAAGATGTTACTAAGAGTAACGCACAAAAAGTTAAAATAAAACCAATTATTTTTTCATAAAAGCCTCTTACTTAAAAGAAATCACATAAGAGGCACCATAATCATTTGCCTTATCATATGACAAATCAATTTTAATATCTTGTTTTTCTATTTTATGAATATCAACCAATAAAGTATATTTATTATCAATATTAGAATCATAACATCTTGTGTATAAAATTTTTTCTAACTGAAAGTCATCATCAAAATACGCTTTTGTAGTATCATAATTAGAATATGATCCATAATCATATAGTGCATTTGAGGTTGAAACCTTCTCATTTAAATCAATCGACTTCGCATAATCATTACTTGTAAACCAAGTAAAATAGTAAGGTACTTCAATTTCCACCTTGCCTACACTTTTACTACCAAAACTTTTACTATTAGTAGAACTAATTTCCTTTATACCTTCATTTTGCATATAATAAATTGTTTTGGTCACATTTTTTATCACATGCATATCATCATATTTAACTTCTGATTCTTCATATTTACAATTTGAAACAGAAATATATAAATCATCTTCTGAAGACTTCCATCCAAAATACCCTATAAATTTTTTTTGTGTAATGGTTGTAAACTCTCCATACTCAGTTTTAACATAACTACATTCATACCAACCATCCTGAAGTTTTTTATTTATCTTACTCTCAAACTTTTCCAAATCCGATTTACAAGAAACTAAAGCGAATATAGTTCCAAATGCTAATGCTAAACCAATTTTTTTCATACAACAACACCTTCCTTTAATCTTATGTCATCAAGTTTTAAAAAAGGAACAATATTAATGAAATACAATCCATTAATATAAGAAAATTCACCAATAAAACTCATTGAAGCACTACCACCACATAATAAACAAGTTTTATACTTTGAATTACCACTTGAAACAATGTGTGGCTGTAATGTCTTTTGTCCACATTTACAATATGCATAATGGTCCGTCAATGAATGCCATTCATATTTATGATTATAATTATGCCAAGCAGAATATCCAGCATTACACTTAGTACATTTATCATCAATAACATTATGTTTTTCATATATTTCATATCCACAAACACACTTTGCAATATGATGGTCTATATTTAATTGCTCATATTTAAATGAATGATTATGAAACTTAAAAATACTCATATTGTCTTTTCCTTTGTATGACATATTTTTTCCCAAAGTATAAATTTTTCCTTTAGGTTGATAAGTATTTTCAAAATTTTCATTTACTTCTAACCCTGTTGAAAAGCACAAAATATTATTAGATTCCATTAAACAATTTCTATTGTTTAATATAACTGTCGCAGTATCAATAAAAGACAAATACTTTTTTGAATCCCTTGGAATTAACGCACTTGTTTCATTAATCGAAACAAATAAAGGTATACTAACAACTTTATGGTCATCATTAATTGTCATTTTATATTCATCTAAGCCATAATCATTTTTATATGATTCAAATATACCAGTATAATAACCAAGATAATATGCATAACTTACATCATTTTTAGTACATTTAGGTGTTATTGCATTAAATATATAATTTAAAGTTTTCTCTGAAATAATATCAAAAACTTTAACACATACTTTTATAAGAGTTGAAACAAAAATTTTTCCGGCAACATAACTTGTAAATTTTATTCCATTCGAAATAGTATCATAAACAATTTCATATTTATCAATCTTAGCTTGTTTTTCATTATTATAATCGGCAAAAATATCAGATAAATGACTATATAACTTATACATTGTATTTTTTACAATAGGATTCCAAATATAATACGACGCAATATGAATTGATGCTCCGTTAGCTTTTAATGCTAATTCATCAATTGAATATTCTGGCAAATGAACTCCCTGTTTATTATACTGATAATATAGAATATCATTTGATAAAGTTAAATCCGGCAAAAAATTCGCAGGTAGAAGATCAGAAATCCACAACGTTCCATAATTATTGCTTTCTTGCATTGATTTAAATGAATGAAATTCATCACACAATTCTTCATTATATAACACACTCAACGAATAGCTAACTACTTCTCCAGAATCATATGGTTGTTGTCCCTTCAAGTACACAAAATATGTTCCTGCGGTCAAATCTGAACAAAACTTTTTTTGTTTATCAGTTGAATCATTATAAAATAGAATATTTTCACTTCTAGAAATGCTTTCAGATGTATTATTATATATAATTTATTAAAGCAAAATCATAACTATAACTTGAATTTGTTTTAATATCAATTGATACATTTGCATCTGCGAGCAATGTAAAATAATAGTAATCACAATCTACATCTTCCGCATTAGTATCTAATTTAGATTCTAAATATGCATAAAAATCATAATCATCTTTTTTTTGGTTAGGCAATAGTGTTGCACTAAAATAATTATCATTTGGTTCAAAATTATCTACCATCATATCGTCTTCAGCAGCATGAAAAATGTCACTACTTTCTATATTTTGACTATAATTTTCATAAGCTGCTTTAGATTCTTTTTCAATGCTAACAGTTCCTAACATTCCCATTAAACCACACATACATAATCCATTAATTAATAACATATACTCATACACCTCCAACTTCAAACTTCTTCTAGTAATTTTTATTAATTATAGCTTATAAATGTCATTTTTTTCATACAATCACTCCCTCTCCTATACGAATAATATATGCTAATTACCGCATATCTTTAAAAGAATTATATACATTATATATTGTTTTGTCAATATTAATTTCGTTTTTCCATAATAACGTCAAAAAAAATTCATTAAGACAAAATGATACTGCTTTATAAACAAAAAAGACCAATCACACGATTAGTCTTCCAAAATTAATTATTCTTTAATAATTCTTTTTTATAATCTTCATAACCAGGCTTATCAAGAAGTGCAAACATATTTTTCTTATACGCCTCTACACCCGGCTGATTAAATGGATTAACTCCTAAGCTATATGCTGAAATAGCACACGAAATTTCAAAGAAATATGCTAAATAGCCATAGCTATATGCTGAAATTTCGGGAATTTCAATTAACATATTAGGAACTCCCCCTGATGTATGAGCAATCCTTGTAGCCTCACATGCTTTTTGATTGACATAATCAACACTATGTCCACATAAGTAATTTAAGCCATCAAGGTTATCTTCATCCTTCAAAATAGCTACATCACTAATAGGATTTTTAACCTTCAAAACAGTTTCAAAGAAATGACGCTTACCATCCTGAATCATTTGTCCTAAGGAATGAAGATCAGTTGAAAAAGAAACTGATGATGGATAAATTCCTTTATGATTCTTACCTTCAGATTCTCCAAAAAGCTGTTTCCACCATTCAGAAAAATAATTTAAGCAAGGCTCATAATTAATTAAAAGCTCAATATCATAGCCTTTTTGATATAAATAATTTCTAACTGCTGCATAGTATAAAGCTGGATTAGAGGTTGTTCTTTCTCTTGTATATTCAAGAGCATCCCTAGCCCCTTCCATCATTTTTTCAATATCAATACCAGCACAAGCAATCGGAAGAAGACCCACCGCTGTCAACACTGAAAATCTACCACCAACATCATCAGGAACTGTAAACATCTCATATCCCTCACTTTTAGCAAGTGTATGAAGTGCTCCTTTTTTAGCATCTGTTGTAGCATATATTCTTTCCTTAGCACTAAGCCCATATTTTTCTTCTGCAAGCTTCTTTAAAGCTCTAAAGGCAATTGCAGGTTCTGTTGTAGTGCCTGATTTTGAAATAACATTAATACTAAAATCCTTATCATTCAAATAAGCTAAAAGTTCACTTAAATAGGTTGATGACATTTGATTTCCAGCAAAAATTATTTCTACGTCATTTTTTCTAAAATATCCTTTTAGCATTTCAATCGCACTTCTTGCCCCAAGATATGATCCACCAATTCCTACAACTACTAAAACATCAGAATTGGCTCTTACCTTTAATGCGGCCTTTTTAATACGTAAAAATTCTTCCTTATCATAACAATTAGGAAAATCAAGCCAACCTAAAAAATCATTTCCAAGCCCCTCTTTTGACATTAAAATATCATATGACTTTAATGATTCTTCTAAATACGAATCAAAATCTACTCCTAAAAAAGGTTTAATATTATCATAGTTAAAATTCAAATAATTCTTCATATATTCTCCACTAGTCTAAATCTGTAACATTTTCAACGCCAATAACGCCAGGCACCTCATCCATAAGCATCGCTTCAACGCCACCCTTTAAGGTGTCATCAAGCATCATGCAATCTAGACAAGCACCCATCATTCTTACATAAACAATACCATTTTCAAATTTAACGAACTCAATATCTCCACCCTCACTATTTAAGTAAGGCTTAATTTTGTCAATCACTAAATTAATTTGTTCAATTTGTTCTTCTAAATTCATAAAAAATCACCTTTTAAATAATACATTACTTACAAACTTTTTACAAGTAAAATACTCAACGATTATTACGATTTCTATTATTAGGTTTATGACGACGCTGATTTAATTCAGCTTGTTTATCCTTTAATATTTCATTTGCTAAGTCGTCTGGTAAAGGATATGTCTTTACAGCATTTAAGCTATTCATATCAAGAACAATATGAGGAGCACTCTTTTGAGTATGAAGCAACACTAAAGAATCCTTATCAAATGCTTCTTTTTCAATATGAGGGATTTCCGTATCACCTTTTGTTATTTCTTCTGTTTCTTTTTCATCCTTATGCTCGATATAATACTCTTCTGTTATTTTTTTAAGTATCAAATAAGCAGGCTTATAATTACAAGCTTCAATTAAATAATCTGGTATATACTCAAAATATTCCTTAGCTGCTGGATTAGCACTAAAGCCCTTTAATCTCAATTTTGAATCAGATATATCACCAACAATATAAATAAATTGATCATACCATTCTTCAATATAGCATTCTTCAAATATTTCCAAATTAAAGGCATCCTTAACATTCTTAAGAACTTGAAAATATCCTTTTTTTGTTTTTACTACCATAAAAATCACCTGATAGTATTCTAACACAAAACAATCCTTTTGTCACGAAACCTAAGCAATATGAAAATAATAATTAGGAATCTCATTATTAATAATACCTGACGATAGTAAGATCTTGTCCTCATAATTAATAATTTGTTCTTGAAAAGGAATTTGAATATAAATATCCATTTTAATTTGTAATGATACCTCATATAATTGATTATTAATACCGTAATCAGAAACGTCACTTACAATTTCACTATCAAATGCTTGATATACCGTTAATCTTAAGGGAACCTTTAATCCATCTGTTAGCATAAATTTCTTAGTAAAAAAATATCCAACAGGAACCGATACATAGTTTACCATATTTTCAATTTCGGGATTTAATTTACTAAGCATACTAGAAGCTTCAGCCTTAATATTTAAAGTCTCGTATGTATCTAGGTAAGCATAGGATATCTTGCCATCATCATTATATTTTAGCTTCATAAGATTTTCATCCATATTTTCTAAAATAGATTTTTTTATTACAGCCGTTACATTTTTTTCATATATTTGCATCGCCTTAATTTTGACATATTCAATTACGTTATCATCAAAATATGACTCTGTTAAGCTAAAAAATAAAGCAACTAATAATATTAAAAATATTAACCTTCTTTTCTTACGAAATATAAACCAAAGCCTCATCTACTCTCATTCCTTTATAAGCTCCTAAGGCTTTCATACCATTACTTAAATCATAAATATTAGCATTTAGCATATCATCAAATGTTCTTACACCTCTAACACTTGCACATATTACATTTCGCTCAAGCATGTTAGGGGTATTATAAACATCAACATTTAATGCACCACACATAATAAAGCCCTTTTTACCCTTAATAATTAAAAATGTTGTTTTAGGAAGCTCAATTTCAATTCCTTCATATTTTACTCCTTTTACAATTATATCTTTCATTTCATCACCCGCTAAATATATGCTAAATATTTTAAAAAAAGACATAAATAGGCATTTTTATAAATACTTAAATATTTTATCATTATAAGCTTTTTATTTATTTTTATTCATTTTAGATTTTTGAATATGTTTTCTAGCATTTTAGATAGTATTTAACAAAACGTATTACATAATTAGCTTTTTTGCAAAAAAAGAATGGACTATAATAATCCATTCTCTTAAAATTATTGCTGTTTTTTCTTCCTTACAGTGTATGTAATAAGACATGCAATACCACAAATTACAAGAACACTACCAGCTCCGATAATAGCCCATAAATAGCTAGGCATTGAATGATCATTAGCAATTAAACCAAATTGTTGAGAGCTATTTTTTAATGTAAAGGTATTATATTCACCATAAATGGTAGTTTCAACCTCATTTTTAGCTTCATCATCACATACATAAACCTTAGAGTCTGTGTTTTTAATCTTAACAATAATATTATCATATGTTACTTTTTTTCCATCAACAATGAAAACTAAAACATAATTATCACCATTACGGTGAACCTCAAGCTTTGTTTCAGGTGCAAATTCACCCTCAACAAAAATAGTCTTATCAGCTGTTGCAATACTTGTTTTTACAACCTCGTATTTTGCATAAATAACATTATTATCAGTTATATCCCAGTTAACAAAATATTTCTCCTTTTTTCCTTGATAATAATAGCCACCATTTACTAAAGAAGAATGCTTAAATCCAGGAGTTAATGGAAGCTTGGCGTCATATACACGGCAAATAGAATTAATCTCAAATGAGTCATAATCATCAACATCACCATTATCTTCGTTCCATTCCATAAATATATATACCTTAGATACACGTGCACACTCTTTTTCTATAGCAAATAAAATTTCAAGCTGCTTCTTACCTAAACTATTATAATCAAGTGTTACATCAAAATCATCATAAGCAATTAATTCTTCATATGACTTTAAATAAGGATATGAAGTCTTATCAAGTCCACCAATATAATTATCACCAGAAAAACGATTATCTAAAAACTTAGATAGTGTATTATAGCTAATAAGTGAATCACTTGTAATTAATGAAGCTGCATAATCTGATTCTGGGCCATAATTAATTTTATTAATTCCTTTAAATTCATTATCAATGTAGTAATTATATTTAATATTTTCATTGAATGTACCTGATGACATATCTAAGGAATCAGCATATCCTAAAATATTGCCTATATATGTTGAACCTGTTTCAACGACAAAATAGCAATCACTTAAATTAGAAATTATCTTTGAAGTCTTTGTAGCATATCCCGAAATTCCACCAAGATAATTTAGACCCTTAATAACAGTATAAGACATTGAATAAGAGATAGTACCATCAATATAACCAGCAATTCCACCAACATATTGAGCGCTATTTATGCCGCTTGCAAATATATTACCATAAGAAATTGATTCTGTAATGGTACCATTCTTCATTTGCCCTACAATACCGCCTACATATGAACCACTTGCAACAGAAACATTGGCTTTATTAATACATGCTCTAATTGTACTTGAAATATCAACTAATCCACAAATTCCGCCAACACTTCCATTACCAAAAATAGTACCGTTGTTGTAGCAATATAAAACAATATTCCTATTTAAATTAGTACTAGATACAACATCATCATTTTTATCGCTTGATGAATTTAAAATTGAATCAATAATTTCTTGATAATCAGATGAACCAAAATACTCATTATAATTTGAATCAGAAGATACCGTTGTATAGTAGCCAACAATACCACCGACATTAGTTCTACCATAAATATCAGCATAATTATTACTAAAGTAGAAAGCACCATTACTAAGGCCAGCAAGTCCTCCAACAAATACACCAACACTAGAGTATCCTACTCTACCACGATTTTCACTTGAAATAATTTCTCCAATTGAATAGCCGGCTACTCCACCAATACATCTAACATTTTCATTAGTTGGATATTGCTTATTATTAATTTCACCTCTATTAGTTGAATTGATAACCTTGCCCCCATTAAATCCAACAATTCCACCAACATAGCTCTTACCTAAAACATTTGCATTATTAGTAACATTAATTGCCCGAGAATATCCTATATTTTTAGTTGAATCTACAGCACTATCATCCTTATCAAGCTTGTAATTACCCATATATGCAATTACACCAACATAGCTTTTACCACTAATGCTACCACTTACAGTAACATTTTCTACGTTACCAAATAAATGTCCAACAATTCCAACATAAGATCCACCTTCGGCTGTAATTTTAGCGTTCTCAAATTCAACATTCTTTATTACACCAGTCTTAGTTACTAAGCCGAATAAAGATGCATCATCAGTAGAATCATCATAGCTAATTGCTAAATTGCTAATAGTATGATAATTACCATTAAATTCGCCACTGAAGCTTGTTATATGTTTACTATCAATTTTTGATATATCGATATCTTTAACTAAATTGAATACTTTATTTAAAGAATATTCTCTATCGCTGTTACAATTATTTACAAAATTAACAAAATCTGATACGTTTGAAATTACTACTTCTTCCTTAACGTTTTCATCTGCAAGAAGAGAATATTTATAATTTCTTAAACGAGAATAAACATGATCTGGTGAAAAAATAATTTCATAGGTACCAGCCTGATTTAAGCTAATATAATTTGAACCATCCTTATAATCCTTTACACCATCAGTAATATAAAATTCAACCTTATTTTTAGCTTGATATTCATCAATAGTTAAATATAAAAGATACTGAGCATAATCCTTATTATATAATTCATCATTATCTTCTTTTATTTCTGAAAATTTATATAGTTCATTTAAATCATGATTACCATATTCATCAAATAAATAATCATTCAAATTAGATGCAATGTAATAATCATTAATAGCACGCTCTTGCTTAATTGCCTTAGTTTGGTACTTATCATTTAAAGCTATAAAAGAAATTTCATACCAGCCTCTATCATCAAGATCAATCTTAGAAATAACGGTATCATCATCATTGTCATCATTAATTAATATATAATCATTTGTAATCTCATCAAAACGATAAATTAAATAATTTAGATTAGCATCCTCTGCGCCAACATAGAAATCAAGTGATTTATAGCCACCAGTTGCATCATCGTGGTTATAGTTTAGCTTATAAGCATCTTCATTATTAATTTTTACACTTTCTGTATATTTAGAAATATATTTTTCTTTAAATACAACATAATATAAGCTAGCCTCATTAATGTAAGAATAGTATTTATAATCATCACCTGTACCAAAATTACCATTTTCATCATATAAATATAAATTACTATCGGTTGTTTTTCCAGGTGTATATAAAATACGATAAGTTCCAGAAGCAGGGACAGTATATGTTTCTAAATCAAGGCTATAATTTACATTATTACCTTCATTATCCTTAAATGAAATAACATCATTTTCATTTAACTTTATCTCATCAATATAATATTCATCATAAGAACTAATAAATTGATTAAACTTAAGCTCGTATTCATTTTCACCAACGACAGCCTTAAAGCTTGGCTTTAAATAGTATTCATAAGAAATATGAGCATCGGTTTTAGTCAATGTGTCATTTACATGCTCTTCATCATAAACATAATCCTTAGCAAAATAAATATTATATTTAGAAGCAGTTGTAACAGAAACACTCATTGCATTACCACTCTTGTTATAATAAATAACTCCACTATTTGATTCTACTCTAAATTTATTAGTAGCATCTAGATTAACATTTAAAAGAACATAATAATCAGCATCTTCACTAGGCTTTGTCATCTTGTTAGCTGACTTTTTCTGATAATTATCAGTTGAAAAAGTCACATAATAGTCTTCATCTAAAGCTTCTGACTTAGTAGTTAGAAACAAAGTTAAGCAAGAAAAAATAGCTATAAAGCAAATTGAAAGTAATCTTTTAATCTTCATTGTTAGTATCCTCCTTTATTGTTTTAATTTTTTTAAAGTGCTTCTTATACTTTTCAGTATTAATCTTAGGAAGCTTTAGTTTTAAAAGCTTGTCCGCAAAGAAATACAAGAAAATAGGAAGTACACACATAACACATAAAATTGAAATTATTGTTCCTCTTCCAAGTGCTAGACCTAGGGTTGAAATAAGAGGGTCTGATACAAGAAAGTAAATTAAATATCCCGCTGCAATCATAATTGTTCCTGATGTAACGATCGTTGGAAATGATTGATTTAAGGTATCAATAACCGCGTTTCGTTTGTCGCTTCCACCACTTCTTAGTTCTGTATAACGGTTAGTTATTACAATAGCGTAATCAATTGTCGCACCCATTTGAATTGAAGATACAATCAAATATACAAAGAAGAAAATATTAATTCCTTCTATTGCGGGAACTGCAAAGTTAATAAATATCGCACCTTGGATTGTCGCAACCTGTAATAAAGGTAATCCCCAAGAGCTTGAGGTAAACATTAAGATTAAATAAACGAATACAATGGTAAGAATAGAAATCAAAAGATTATCGGTTGAAAAAGATGAATTCAAATCATATGATGACATTGAATCACCAGCAAATATCAATCCCGGATGATATGGCTTCAAATTATTTGTCATACGTTCAATTAAATCAAATGTTTCTTCATCTTCAATTTCAGATTTAATATTAAATACAATACGTGTATAATTTGTACCAATTAATTGGTCCTCAGCATCACTAATTTGATCTTTAATATCATCATAATTATCAAGTAAATCCTGATTATTATTTAAATAAGCTCTTATAAAATCATCATGTGAAAACGCACAATCGGCCATGTCGAGAATGGTTGTTGTATAAATATCAGGATTAGCTTCAAATATCATTACCTCTTCAAAATCATTATCCTCACTTGAAAGATAAGCATACGCAAGATATATATCCTTAGCAGTTATTTGGTCAATACCCAAAAATAAAGCGAAATCCTTATAATTCATTTTATCGACTAGAGAATATGTAATGTTATTAGATGTAATTTCAACATTTGAAATACAAGTAATATCACTAACAAGATTTTCTTCCTTTAGATATTCTACAACCTTCTTTTCTTCTTGATAATCACCAGCAGGAACTAAAATAACAAACTGATTTTTTGAACCAAAGATTTCTTTTATTTGACTTGAAGCAATCATTGATTCAGTTGGTTTGGATGTTGAAATGGCACTTTGAGCATAACTATATGATAGATTCATAGAAAAATAAGCACCAACACCAACTAAAGCAACGAAAATAAAAGGAATTATGTGTTTAAGTTTTAATACGCCTTTTGAAAAAAATGTAATTTTAGGGACAAAATCACGATGTGATGTTTTATCAATCGCTTTAGTGAATAATAAAATAATACTTGGCATTAAAAGGAATACAATTAGCATTGAACAAACAATACTCTTAGCAAGTACTAATCCCATATCCTGACCAAGCTTTAATGTCATACAGCATAGAGCAAGCAAACCGGAAATAGTAGTTAATGATGAGCCAAAAATTTCTGGAATAGCTTTTGATAGTGCTTCTGTTAAAGCTTCTTTGGGAGCTAAGCCTCGTGCTTTTTCTTCTGCAAAACGATGAGATAAAATAATAGCGTAATCGATTGCAAGAGCTAGCTGTAAAATTACACAAACCGAATTTGAAATAAAGGAAATTGTTCCAAAAAAGAAGTTTGTACCCATATTTAGTAAGGCAGCTGCACCAAATACAAGTAAAAATACAATTACTTCCGCAAAACTCTTTGAAGTAAAGGCTAGGACAATGATAATTACACCAATTACAAGAATCAAGATGTTATTAATATCACGAGCTAAATCATCTGCATATGTATCTACAAGTGAGTTTTTTACAAGAGCATCATACGGCTTAACCATTTTTAAAACCTGATTATAAGCATCAACACATATTTGGTCATCTTCTGTACCATCATATGTAATTGTAAATAGAGCTGATGATGATGAGTAATAGTCTTTTGTATTTTCAAATGGTAAAGACTTTACACCCGGAAGCTCTTCTATTTCATCTTTAAGCTTAGATGCATCTTCATAAGTTATATTACGAATTAAAAAAGTAGATGTACCATAGGTTACAAATTCCTCATCCATAATATCAAGTGCTTTTTTAGTATCTGTACTTGCTGGTAAATATGAGGTAATAGAATATTCAATATTCACCTTATCAATTGAAAGTGCACATAATATTAGGATTGGAATAAATAAAATCAATATGGTTTTAGCATGATCTACAATAAATTTACATATTTTCTTCATTTTTTTACCTCCTAAAGTGTCGAATTTTAAAAAAACCTATGATATAATATAATATTGTAAAGAATGATTCAATTACATTTTTTTACAAATGTAAAATAAACAACGGAAAAGGAAAATTGTAAATGAAAAACGATATTAGAACAATTAAAACTAAAGCCGCTATAAAGCAAGCCTTTGAAACATTAATGAAAGACAATTCCTTCGATAAGCTTACCATTCAAAAAATATGTGATGAAGCTAATGTTAATCGTGTAACTTTCTATAATCATTATCAAGACAAGTATGATCTTTTTAAAGAATATCTTGATGAAATATTAATGGATATTTTTAACACTTCTAAAGAAGCCTATGAAATTTCAACTGAGCCTAATCTTTTCTTTAAAACATTGTTTAATAAAATTGCTGATTTATGCTTCGACAATAAAAATATTTTAATGACCCTTGAATATCAAGGTAATTCTATTATGGCCTATATTATTCAAAATACAGCCTTCGAAAAGCTAAATAACTTAGTAGCTAATCATTTTGACGCTGCAAAGCTTAGATATCCGGCTAATGCTGTATCTGCCTTTTTAATTGGAGGTTTTACTAATATTACATCATTCTATCTAAATTCGAAAACAGCTAGTAAAACAGAACTAATAAATTTAAGTGATAGCATCATTGATGATTTATTAAAAATAATTTTAAAATAATATTTGATAACGACAAAAAGCGATTATTAGTCGCTTTTTTTATTTTACGATTTAATTATAACTCTGTATCTTCTTCTAATATAATAATGTATTCATCATACTTATATGTTACATTTAAGTGAAAAATATAAGTATTTTCTTTACTTAAAATTAAAAAATAAATTCTAAGTAAAATTTTAAGCCTTATTTATTATTTTCAATTAAGCATACACATTCACAAGCTAATGCCTCACCACGACCAATAAACCCCATTTTTTCGTAGGTTGTAGCCTTTACAGAAACACAATCTAAAGGACAATTTAAAATGTTTGCTATACTTTCTCTTATTGTCATTCTAATAGGAGCTATTTTTATATTTTGAGAATAAATAGTTAGGTCAAGATTATTTAAATGATATCCGGCATTTATTACCTTTTTATAGCATTCTTTTAATATTATTTTAGAATCCATTCCTAAGGTTTTATCACTATTGTCAGGAAAGAATGTTCCCAAATCACCTAAAGCTAAAGCTCCTAAAAAGGATTCTGCTACAGCGTGAAGCACAACATCAGCGTCACTATGACCTAAAAGTCCAACCAAAGAAGGAATCTCAACTCCCCCTAAAATTAGTTTTCTTCCTTCTTGAAGCTTGTGAGTGTCCCAAGCATGTCCAATTCTAATCATAATTTTCCTCCTTAAGAAGTTTAAATATTTTAAGGTCAAATGGTGTTGTAATTTTTATATTATAGTCATCACCTAAAATTAATTTTACCTTACTTCTATCCTTAAGCATACTAATATCATCTGTAGCTTCCTTAGATTCAATAGCAGATTCTAAAAACAATTTAGTAAGACCACCCTGAGGCGTTTGAACATCAATTAGATGCTTTCTATCTAAATCCTTAAAATTAAAGCTTGAATCATATCTTATTGTATTTTTTAGGGGAACACCTACAAAATAAGCATCCGCATCCAATTCTAAGCATTCCTTAATTATCCTTTTTGATACTAAGCATCTTGCACCATCATGAATTAAAACGCGGTCTGTTTTAACATGACGAAGTCCATTAAGTACACTCTCACATCTAGTACTTCCACCTTTTACAAGTAGGTAGCCTAAATTAAGACTATTAAAATAATCATAATCAGTCTCACTAACAACAAGAATAATATTATTCGTAAACTCTCTAAATTTTTCTAGTGTGTAATAAAACAAAGGATGTGAATCAACTTCAAGAAGAAGTTTATTTTTTCCCATATTCATTCTTCTTCCCATTCCGGCAAGTAAAATTATAACAGTTGTCATAATACAATCACTTCCTTTATTTTAATATCATGTGGTTCTTCTTTAAAATCTAAAACAAGCGTAGATTTTATAACTGCAAGGGTCATTCCTTTATAATCATTTAAATATTTATCGTAAAAGCCTTTACCATAGCCTATCCTATAATTATTTTTATTTATACATAAAAGAGGTGTAATAATTAAATCAATATCTTTTTTTAAAACAACATTACCTGTTGGTTCATTAATATTAAAGAAGCCTATATTCCATTTATTTCCTTTTTCTTTAAATACAATTTCATTATTTAAAATAGTTGGATAAACAAACTTAATATTGGAAAATCTCTCCTCTAAAAATCTCAAATCAAGCTCATCTTTTAAAGGATAATAAATTCCTACAATCTTTTTATTGTAAATGTATGGTGTAAGTCGTTTCAATATTTCTTTATTATCATAAGTAATGCTTTTTCTTTCTTTTAAAGCATAGCTTCTAGCTTCATTTTTATCCATTTTATTTAATATCTGTATAATAAATATAATTAGTTCGCATTTGAGGCATTGTAGCCGCTTTTAAAGATTTTTTAGCCGCTTCAATCAAATGGTTTTTACCTTGAACATCATTTGATGTTGCAATACCCATATAAACATCCGTTTGAATCGTATTTGAACCATATTTCATAGAAGCGTTTAATATTTGATTTTTCTTTAATGCTTGACTTAAAAGATCCATCTTACGGTAATCAAGAATAATAAATGAAAATTCAAGACCTGAGGTACGATAAATTAAATTATCATCTACAAAGCTCTTATTAATAGCCTTAACATATTCTGCTAAAACCATATTTCCCATGTCTCTTCCCTTACCTTCATTAATTTCGGGAAGATTATTCATCTTAAATGTAACAAGCTGGAAGGTACGTCCTTGCTTATATAGTTCTTCAAGCTTAGCTAAAAGCTCAGCATTAGATTTAATATTATCAAGTTCTGGTATATTACTTCTTTCATAATGATTAGCATGAATAACATATAAATAAGACATTATTTGATCTTCTGAAGCATCAAACAATCTTTTTCCATGCTCCTTAACATAAACATACGAGGCACCTATTCTAATACGATAGCTTGTTTCATATGTAGGATTTTGCTTTGTAAGGTTATCAAGAACTCCCTTATAATAATCCAAATCATCTTGATAAATTAAACTAGAAAAATCCGAAAATGATAGTGTATTTCCCTTCAAATGTAAAAGGTTAACCATATTATCATTAACCCATAGCATTTGGTCATTTAAACTATAAAACATCATCGCTTCTTCAGTCATTTCAAGCGTTGCTTGAAATTTAATTTTTATATCATCAAGATCCTTAGATGCACTCTGAAGTTCCTCTTCAACATTTAAAACGGTATCATTTGTATGTTTCTCACTTACGAGTATATGACCAATAAATTTATCATTTTCACATATAATATAATCATTACATACCAATGTATATTCATTTTTTTGTGAATCTTTAAGGGCAATTTCTCTTTTAAACACTCTCGATTTAATTTCTTTATTTAAATCAAAGAAGGCTTTATGTAAATCATTATTACTAGCTTGAATGCTATTAATAGCATCAACACTATAAAGTTCATCAAAGAAAAGGAAAAAGTTTTTCCCATACACTCTTTTATTTACTTCTTTAAAGCTACTTAAAATATCATTTGACATCGCCTTTATTCTATTATGACTATCAAGCAAAATAAATTCTCTATCATTTTCAACAATCTCTAAATATTTACGATATAAATGATTACGATATATCCCTCTAAGTCCAATAAAAAAATAAGAAAGAGCAAGTACAATATATAAGCCATAAGAAATATAATTTACAATTTTTATTTTACTCGTATCATCCTTTATCAAGTCATAAAAAACAAGAATATAAAGTAAGCCAACTAAAACAATCGTACCAGCATAAACGAGCCTAGGAACTAAAACCTTATGCTCTAAATATGAATCCTTAAAATATATAATTAAAAGTAGTGTGGCAAGTACTACCACACCGATTTGCACAATAAGCTGCATTATTAACACCTACCAAATAAACATATAAACCACTATCATCAAAGCTACAACACATAGCAAGGTTAAAAGCCAAACAAAGAAATGATGCTTATCAAAAAAAGATGAATCTATTGATGTTTCAATTTTAAACAAATTGGTTAGAGGATTAAAAATAATACTAAAAATTTTTTTTATTGTTTTCATAAATACCTCCTACTTTAAGAATAACTCAAGATATTCTACAAGCTTTTCCCTATCATTGATCTTAATCATCATTCCTTCAATCGCAATTGAAATATTACCAGTTTCCTCTGAACAGATAATTGTAAGTGAATCGGTAACCTCCGAAATACCAAGACCAGCACGGTGACGTGATCCCGTTGTTTTATCAAGATCCTCATGAGTTGTTAAAACATAGTAAGCACCTGCACATCTTATTCTATTTCCTCGAATAATAACGGCACCATCATGAAGTGGCGTAAGAGGCGTGAATATATTAATTAAAAGCTCTTTAGATACCTCACTATCAAGCAATATAGCCTTTTGGGCATATTGATCTAATGAATTATGCTTTTCAATTGTAATTAAAGCACCTATTTTTTTAGATGATAGATACATGCAAGCATCTACAATCTCTGTTTTAGTTTTATCATTAGAAGACATTAGCTGCTCCATTTTTGTTTCTGGCTTATGAATCGCATCTAGATTTTTTCTAATATCTGGTGCAAGTAATATAATTATTACAATAGGATAAGCTATACATACATATTTATATATATTATACGCAAGCTTAAACTCAAATCTATAGGTTAGATATAAAATACCAAGTAAAACAATATAAAGAATAAAGAAATTAAAAGCTTTTTTGTTTTTAGCTGAATATCTAACAGCAACATATAAAATAATAAATATCAAAAATCCTTCAATTATAAACGGATATGATTTTTTAAAAAATTCACCGATTGATGTCCACATAATTACACCTACTTTTCTTTTATAATTATAACAAATAATTTTTATTTTTAAAATAGTATGAAATAAAAAAGAAGAAAATTCAAAATGAATTTCCTTATCTTAAAGTAATCATATCACCATCAAGCACAATTTCATGCTCTTCATCTTTTTTATTAACAATCGCATCATATATTAAATCATTAATTTTCATTCGGTGACTTGGTAAAATTTCAAAACAAAAATGAAGTTTAAGCTTATATTTATCTAAAATCTCTTTATATTTTTTATTTAAGCTTGATTTGATATTATCATCAATTACAAGATCATATTCTGTTTTTCTTCTTTCTTCTTGTTGATTAAAGCCAACAAGATTACGTTCTTTACTTAAAACATCTACAATTACTAAATGATTTGTTTTAATTTGAGTACCATGATTATCATAAAAAAAGCCTTGTTTATATATTTGATTAAAAATCGTTTTTAATGGTCCTGTGATAGCATTACTATTTTCAACAATAATTACCGATGCAGGATATGTTAAAAGTTGGTGAGACAATATTCCATCCTCATCATACCCAACATATCCCTTAGGAGAGCCTATAAGAGATTCCATTGCACTTCTTTCTTGATACATTAACGCATCAATTTGTAATATCATTTCCTCAGAAATTCCTAGATAAACCATCAAATCCTGCTTAAGGTATTCTATAGCCTCAGCATTATTATAAATAGCTATATGATAATTATAATATTTTTCTTCTTTCAACTTATTTTCACTTATAAAGCTTAATTTAGCAATTTCCTTATAATGATATTCCTTTTTTCTTAGATGATAGCCTACTCTATCATCAATAATATGATCAACAAGATCTGAAGTAGCTTTATAATTATTAATCTTAGCATAGCTTAACATTTCATCTAAAATATCAATACATTTATCAGGTCTTTTTTTATTATGAATTTTCGCATCTGCTTCATCACACAAATACGAAATTAAATCATCATCAAGTTTAATTTTATGAAAATCCTCATATGAAGGTTTTAGTCCTAAAAGAATTTTTTTAGTCACATCAAGGGTTGGTTCAAGTACATTGATTAAATCAAATCTTCTTCTTAAGGCTTTATCCTTAAATATAGTCTTTTGATATTCATCAATGGTTGTCGCACCAATTATTTTAATATCCGCTCTTGCCAAATATGGTTTTAAAATATTGGCAACATCAAGACTATTTTCTGAAGAACCCGTACCTATAATGGTATGAATCTCATCAATGAATAAGATAGCATTTTCATGTGATGAAATATAATTCATAGCCTCATCCATACGTGATTCAAAATCACCACGATATTTTGTGTTCGAAAGCATTTGGCTTAAATTTAAGGTTAAAATTTCATAATCTAAATTATTTTGATAAGCATATTTAGCAAATCCCTCAACAATTGCTGTTTTACCAACACCAGCGTCTCCTACAAGAAGAGGGTTATTCTTATATTTTTTATTAAGTATTACTAGCATTCTTTTCAAATAATTATCATACTCAAATAATGAATCTAATTTCCCTTCTCTTGCCTTTTGAGTCAAATTAACAGCATATTTCATTTCTTCCTTAGACTCCTTAAAATCATAAATTTCTTCTAAATCAATAATTAAATCCGAAGGAGATAAGCCTAAGCTTTTAATAATCTTATAGGCAATTGATTCCTTGCAATGTAAAATAGCATATAATAAATGCTCCTCTTTAATTTTGCCATAAGAAACACCCTGAGCATAATCAAATATCTTAGTAAGTGCATCACTATATTCGCCCTTATCATGACGCAAAACTAATGCACTTTCTGTTTCATCTATTACCTCTTCTTTTTTTACATCATACTCATTCATTAAAAATTGAAAGATTCCACCTTCAATTTCAAGCATTTCACTTAAAAAGAACTCACTTCCTATAGTTTGATTTCCACTACGTTTAGTTCTTTCCTTTACTCTTTTTATTACCTCTGCAATTGACATACTAAAGTCGTACATAAAATACCACCTCAGTGGTAGTATATGAATAAAAGTTTTATTTCATACAAAGAACAAAATTATGTTATAATGTTTTTGGTGATAAAATGAAGCGAGCTATATTAGTTGGAATTGATTCTAAAGAAGATAAATATGATATTAATTACTCCTTAAATGAGCTTAAAGCGCTTGCAAGTGAATGCGATATTCTATCTTGTGCCGCAATGATTCAAAAGGGTGAGATAAATAAAGTATCTTATATTGGTAGTGGTAAGCTTTTAGAACTTAAAGTAGAGATAAAAATGTATAATGCAGATATTGTTATTTTTAATGATGAGCTTTCTCCTTTAATGCTTAAAACACTTAATGATACCTTAGAAATTGAAGTTATTGACCGCTCCTTACTTATTCTTGATATTTTTCTTAAAAATGCCCATACTAATGAAGCTAAAATGGAAATTAAGCTTGCTCATTTAAAATATCTATATCCTCGCCTATCATCATTAAGAGATGGATTTGATAGACAAGGTGGTATTGGCTCTAAAGGCAGTGGTGAAACGCAACTTGAGCTTGATAGAAGGCATATTTCAAATGAAATAATAAGATTAGAACGGGACCTTGAAGCTACCCATAAAATGAAAGAAAATCAAATTAAGCGTAGACAAAAGGATGGTATTAAAACCGTTGCCCTTGTTGGATATACTAATGCCGGTAAATCTACAACAATGAATAGTATTATTGAATATACTGATAATTTAACTTCTAAAAAGGTTTTAGCTGAAAACAGACTTTTTGCGACCCTAACAACTTCAGTAAGAAGGATTGAGTATAATAATACTACTTTTCTTTTAAGTGATACTGTAGGTTTTGTATCTAAGATTCCTAATCATCTAATTCATTCATTTAACGAAACTTTACTAGAAGCAAGTAATGCTGATTTAATTATCGTTGTACTCGATGCATCTAGTAAATATGCTTATCTTGAACTTGAAACTACAATTAATACCTTATATCGTTTAGGTTTATCAGATAAAAAAATGCTTATTCTTTTAAATAAAATTGACTTATGCGAAGCAATACCTAAAATATCAGGTGCAGATTTTATGCCTTTTTCAAATGTAAATTTAGAATATATGGATAAGCTTTTAACCTATATTACAAAAACCTTAAATGAAGGAAAAATAGAAATGACAGTTCTTATTCCATTTACTGATGGTAAGATATTAAATTTCATTAGAGAAAATACTCAAGTAATTTCACAAATATATTTAGATTCAGGAATTCAAATAACTTTAAAATGTGATTCTAAATATTATAAAAAGCTTTCCTTATATGAACCTAATGATTCTACTCTTGAATCATAAAAACCACCTACTTATAAAGGTGGCTTTTTGATTTATAATGTATGAGCTAATAATTCATCATATGATTTATCGCTTAGATACTTAGGTGCAACATCAAACACAGTTATAGCGCCAGTATTTCCTTCTTTATGAAGACGATAAACTGCTCTTGCATAAGCTGCTAAAACACTTCCTGTAAATTCAGGATTTGAATCAAGCTTTAATGAATATTCAATTACATGCTTGTTTTCATCATTAAGACCAGTTGTTCCACTACGAATAACAAAGCCACCATGAGGTAGATTACTATGATTTTTCTTTAATTCCTCTTCAGAAATAAAATGAACAATTGTATCATAATCTGCAAAATAGTTAGGCATATTCACAATTTCATTTCTTACATATTCTTCAGATGCTCCATCCTCAAGAACAACAAAGCATTCTCTTAAATGCTTGTCTCTTATTGAAAGCTTAGGCATTTCTCCATTTCTTACACGAGCAATAGCTTCGTCCTTAGGAATAGTATATTGTCTTGCATCCTTTACGCCTTTTATTCTTCTAATGGCATCACTATGACCTTGAGAAACACCTTTTCCCCAGAAGGTATAATCTTCTCCATTAGGTAAAATTGATTCCATTATTGCGCGATTTAAAGAAAACATACCAGGGTCCCATCCGGTTGAAATAAGACCTAAATAACCACCTTCTTTAGCACTAGCATCTACATTTTTAAAATGAGTAGGAATATTTGCATGGGTATCAAATGAATCCACAACATTAAAATATTTAGCAAGCTCTGGGGTTTGACTTGGAAGGTCAGTTGCAGAACCACCACATAGTATCATCACATCAATTTTATCCTTAAATGATAATATATCATTCATATGATAAGCATTTACACCATATTCTTTTAAATCTAATGTCTTAGGATTCCTTCTTGTAAAAACGCCAACAAGCTCCATATCACTACATTTTTTTACTGCCGCAGCTACGCCACGACCTAAATTTCCAAAACCACAAATTCCAATTTTAATCATTTTTTCAGCTCCTTTATTACAACTAATTTTAACATAAACCAAAGTTTAAGGTCAAATAAAAAGATATGCTATATTAAATTAAGCATATCTTTTTGCATCTTATTTTTGTTTAAATGAAAGTGTTGCACGGGTTAGTTCTTCATCTTCACGTTTAATTAAAAAGCTATAGGTATTATCATCAATAAGCTTACGATAAACCTTAAGTATATTTCCTTCAAATGCTTCATGGATATAGCTTATTTCAATGTCTGTTATATCAATTGTTTTAAGATATGCTGTATTAAAGGTATTTATTAAGTATTTAATATAGCATACATTATTAACATGACCTGAATAATCAATTTCCGTTGGCAGCATTCTTACAGAATAAATATAATCATCCTCATTAAAAACAGTTAAATTCCTTTTAGCTCGACCAATAAGTCTATTAGGTCCTAAATCCATTTCCTCAGGATAGCCGATATCAGAAAGTTTTTTTACTTCTCTTGTTTTTATATCAACAGGACATATTTCTGATTTACAGAAAAATAAATCTTCGTCATTATGCTTAAATCCTGTTTCAATTTCAAATAAATAGGTACTTTTTTTAGTCGTATAGCTTAAGGCGTCCATTGCCTCATCAAAATCAGGTAAACGATTAAAATGAAGCTTATGCTTAAGTACAACTAAAACCGCATTATTTCTAGATGCGATTATTGAATTATCAAAGTCATACTTACGAAAAAAATCAGTAACCATGTTTTGAGTAATTTGACAGGCATCGACAATGCCTAGCTTTAATTTAAAATCAACATTTGAAAACTTAACTATTTGATGCTCACTATATTTATAATTCATATAAATCACCTACGCAATAAGAGCACTCTTTATATCAATTTCATCACTTTTAATAATGATTTCTTCATTGTTATTTGAGCCAACAAGATAGCCATCACTTGTAATTTGTTTAGCTTTATATATCGTTCCTTGATAAACAAAGCTATGATTAAGAATAATACTTAATTCCTGATATTGATGAATTAATGCTTTAGGATTAGTATCTATAAGCATATCATAATGCTTTAAGATTAAATCAATTAATTGATCATTGCCAATTTTTACATAATCAAGTACCCCTGGCACATCAAGCTCTGGCTTTGGCAACATATTAAGACCAATCCCAACAATAGACGCCTCAAAATCTGTTCTATATTCATCCTCAATTAAAATACCACATATCTTTTTAGAATCAACATAAACATCATTAGGCCACTTAATCCCGGCATCTATACCAATATCTCTTAATGCAAGACAAACAGCCATCGGAGCGATTATTGTATTATTATGTTTTTCTTTAAACAAAATAGATACAATTATATCTAAAGAAGATGACCAAACACGATTATATCTTCCTCTTCCCTTCGTTTGTCTTTTAGCAACTAAACAATCCTTGTCCTTAAACAAATGATAATTAGCCTTAAAAAAATCGTTAGTGGACTCAATCGAATCCACCCGATACATTGTATAATTATTATTAAATGAATAATTATCTAATCTGATATTATCCATTATTTTAAAGCCTCTAATAATGCCTCTAAGCCTTCAGTTGTTGAAACATTATAAACCGCTACATCCTTACTAGTTTTCTTAATAAAGCTTGATAATGTAGCTCCTGGTCCAATTTCAACAAATGTATCAACACCATGCTCAATCATATAACGAATTGAATCCTCAAAGTAAACACTATGGCAAATTTGACGTTCAAGAATATCATTAATATTTTCCTCAAGCTCAGTGCCAGTTACGTTATAAACAATCTTATACTTAGGATTATGAGGTATAAATTCATCTAATTTAGATCTAAGTTCTTGTGATGCCTTAGTAAGTAATGATGAATGGAAGGCACCTGATACATTTAAAGGTAGAGCTCTTCTAGCTCCCGCTGCTAAAAGTAAAGGACAAGCCTTATCAATGGCAGCTGCGTCTCCTGTAATTACAATTTGACCTGGACAATTATAGTTGGCAATTTCACATACACCTTCTACATTCTTTATAGTATCTAAAATAACCTCACGTGAAAGACCAATAATCGCAGCCATTTTAGTTGTACCTAAAGGTAGGGCATTTTGCATAATATTACCACGACAAGTTATAATATCAAGTGCATCTTTAATATTCCATACATCCGCAAATGTAAGAGCACTATATTCACCAAGAGATAGGCCACAAGCATATTCTGGCTCAATACCATTCTCTCTTATACAAGATGCAATCGCATAAGACGTAAGAAGCATTGCCTTTTGAGCATAAGCAGTTTGATTTAAAACACCTGCTTTATCTTCAAAACATAATTCCTTAATTTCTGGATTAGCATCATATAATGCCTTTACACTTTCATATTTATCATAAAAGTCGCGTCCCATACCAACAGCTTGAGCACCTTGACCTGCAAAACAAAATGCAATTTTCATAGTTTCCTCCTAGCTAATCTTACGATATTTTTGATATCTATTTTCTAATAATTCTTCTTTTTTCATTTTTTGAAGCTCATTAATTTTGGCAATTAGCTTTGATTTTAATTCCTTAATAAATTCATCTGAAATAAAACGAATACCACCAGCAGGCTCTTTTATTATTTCATCAACAATACCATATTCATGTAAATCGTGGCTTGTCATTTTCATCATTTGGGCTGCATCTTCAACCTTAATGGTATCCTTAAATAAGATTGATGCGAAGCCCTCAGGTGATAATACTGAATATACAGCATTTTCAAACATATAAATATAATCTGATACCGTAAGAGCTAAAGCTCCACCAGAACCACCCTCAGAAAGAACAATAGCTATAACGGGAACCTTAAGTGTTGAAAACTCCATTAAGTTTCTTGCAATCGCTCTAGCTTGACCACGCTCTTCAGCTCCACGACCAGGATATGCTCCTGAGGTATCTACAATCGTAATAATTGGACGGTTAAATTTTTCAGCCTGATGAGCAAGCCTTAAAGCTTTACGGAAGCCCTCAGGAGAAGTCATGCCAAAATTACGCTTAATACTTTCATTAAGATTCGTTCCCTTAGCTTGACCAATTACCGTAACAGGCATATCTCCTAAATAACCAATACCTGCAATAATACTTTGATCATCAGCATAATATTGATCACCATGAAGCTCATAAAAATCAGTAATAAGCTTATCAATTAAAGCCTTAGCCTTAATACGCTTAGCACTTCTTGCAATCGTTACACGGTCCCATGCTGTTAAATTAGAATAGGTTTCCTCTTTAAGCTTGTGAAGACTTAAAGAAACGTCTTTAAACTCATTTGATGTTGGATCAAGGCTAATTAGCTTTGATTCTAATTCTTCAATTTTACGTTCATTTTCTTCAAGTATCATACTATCTATAATTATGAAGTCTTAAAAGATAAGCTAAGGTAGACTTCATATCCTTTCTTTCCACAATATTGTCAATATAACCCTTTTCAAGTAAGAATTCAGACGTTTGGAATTCCTTAGGTAATACTTCTTTTATTGTTTTTTCAATGACACGCTTTCCAGCAAAGCCAATCAAGGTTTTTGGTTCTGCAAGAGTAATATCAGCAAGAGAAGCGAATGAGGCACTAACCCCACCAGTTGTTGGGTCAGTTAAAACAGCAATATAAAGCTCGTGCTCCTTAAGTCTAGCAACAGCCTCACTTGTTTTAGCCATTTGGAAAAGAGAAATAATTCCCTCCTGCATACGGGCTCCACCTGAGCAGGTAAATAAAATAACAGGACGATGCATTTTTATAGCAAGTTCACAAAGTCTTGTAATCTTTTCGCCACAAACGCTACCCATTGAACCCATAATAAAATGACTATCCATAACACCTACTAAAGTACTAATTCCTTCAATTTTACCATCAACGCAAATAATTGATTCATCAATTTGCGTTTGAGCTTGAGCTTTATTAAGCTTATCGACATAGCCAGGGAAATCAAGGTGATTTTCAGCTATATCTGTAAATAGCTCTTTAAAGCCCTCATCCATAATCATTTTTAGACGATCTTTAGCATATAAGCGCGCATTATAGCCACATGATGGGCAAACAAATAAAGCACTTTCATAATCAGCCTTAAAAAGATTTTTTCCACATGATGGACATTTACACATTAAATCATCAGGAACCTCTTTAGGTGATACTTCTTCATTCTTTTTTCTTAAATTTAATTCTTCAAGAAGAGTATTAAATTCATTAATCTCTTCTTTACGCTTGTTGAATACGTTTTGCATTTTGTTCAAACTCCTTTAGGAATTCCTCTACAAAGCCAGTATCATAATATCCCAAAATAAAGGTAGGGTGATGTAGCAATACATAGTGGAACTCAGTTGTTGTTTTTATACCATCAATAATTAGCTCCTCTAAAGAAGCACGCATTTTACGAATACACTCTAAACGCGTTGGTGCAAAAACAATTAGCTTTAAAATCATGGAATCATAATAAGGGGGAATTTGATATCCGGCATATACAGCAGTATCAATTCTTACACCCTTACCTCCAGGAACGTGAATAAAATCAATTGTACCTGGGCATGGTCTAAAATCATTATTCATATCCTCAGCATTAATACGACATTCCATTGCATAGCCTAAAATCTTAATATCCTCCTGTTTATAAGGAAGAGGAAGACCATAAGCTGTTTTAATCATTGTTTTTACAATATCAACATTACAAATAGATTCCGTAACAGAATGTTCTACCTGAATACGAGTATTCATTTCAATGAAATAAAAATTTTCATCATTATCAACTAAAAATTCAATTGTACCAACAGAGTCATAATTAACAAACTTGCAGGCCTTAATAGCCGCTTCATGTAGTTTTTCCTTAAGTTCCTTAGAAATACACTGGCAAGGTGCTTCCTCAAGCATTTTTTGCTTACGACGCTGCAAAGAACAATTTCTTTCAAAAAGGTGAATCGCATTACCATGCTTATCACACATTACCTGAACCTCAATATGCTTAGGATTAACGATAAACTTTTCAACATATAATTCATCATTTGCGAAGAATTTTTTCGCTTCTTCTTTAGCTTCATTATACATTAGGTCAAATTCATCAGCTGAAGAAACCATACGAATTCCCTTACCACCGCCACCGGCAGAGGCTTTAATTAAAACCGGAAACCCAATTTTAATAGCGATTTCCTTTCCTTCTTCAAGACCAACAGCCTTATAAGAACCAGGTACAATAGGAACACCGGCTTCCTTCATCATACTAATAGCCATTGATTTATTACCCATTTGATCCATAACAGTAGGATTAGGTCCAATCCAGGTAATACCACATTTTTCAACCATTGAAGCGAAAATAGGACTTTCTGATAAGAAACCAAAGCCAGGGTGAATTGCATCACAACCAGTTAAGCAGGCAATACTTAAAATATTTTCCATATTTAAATATGAATCTGAGCTTAATGGCCCACCAACACAATAAGCTTCAGTTGCAAGCTCACGATGAAGAGCACTTTCATCAGCTGTAGAATAAATCGCAACAGTCTTAATTCCCATTTCTTTACAGGCTCTAATAATTCTAACAGCTATTTCTCCACGATTGGCAATTAATATTTTTTTAAACATATTATTCACCTATTGCAAATAGCTTAGCTCCAAATTCGACCATTTGTCCTTCTTTAACTAAAATTTCCTTTAATATTCCATCACAAGGTGAAGTGATTTCATTCATAACCTTCATAGCTTCAATAATACAAAGCTTTTGTCCCTTTGTTACACGCTCACCAACACTTACAAATGGCTTAGCATCAACAAATGGTGCTTGATGGAATGTACCAACAAGAGGTGCGGTTACATATTCATATGAAGTATTTTCCTCATCATCATTATTTTGAGGTAATGAGGTAGGGACTAAGGCTCCATTAGGAATAACATTTGTAACTACCTGTGTAGGCTTTTCAAGCTTAATTTTTATATTATCTATTTCAAGATCAATTGAACTGACAGTTGATTTTTCAAACATTTTAATAATTTTTTCAACATCTTCTAGCTTCATTTTATTCCTCCTATCTATTTTTTATTTTCTCACTAACTAAATTACACACATCATTTACAGTTTGTAAAGATTGCATCGTTTCCCATTCAATTTTAATTTCAAATTTTGTTTCAAGCTCTAATATAAGCTCAACTGCATATAGGGAATCAATTCCAAGATCCTCTTTAAGACGAGCATCTGGTGTAATCATATTTTCATCAACGTTTGCACATTCAATAAGGAGATTTTTAATTTGTTCAAACATAATAATCCCTCCTACTTATTTTTTTGTTCTGTCCAGAAATTATTTAATAAAACCTTATAGGCTCCTAGAGAAAAAGGAGGTTTTTTCAAATTAGTAAGCTCCTCTTCTGATAAAACACCATTTTTAATAAAGTTAGAACCAGCTTCTTTAAACTTATTTAAAAAGCGTTCCTCACGATCCCCAGTTTTAAGCTCAATTAAGGTTTTTAATTGTGGACATAAAATTGCTGTATAGTTACCCTTGCCACAGATAGCATCATATTGGGTAAGTAATGAATCAAATACATTTGTAGCCTCCGTATAAGCACAGCTTGAAATGACAACAAACTTCTTATTTGAAACATCAAAACGAATTCCATGAAATGATTGGCCATCAAGAGGAGCCTTTTGGCCCTCATAGGTGCACATAAAAGGCATCATTCGGTCAGTAAATAGCTTCATTGTGCCAGGCATACCAAAAAAATATAGTGGATATGATTCAATAAAGATATCACATTCCATTATTTTTTTTATCATTACACTAGCATCATCATTTTTAATTACACACTCACCAGGAGTTCTTCCCCAGCAAGAAAGACATCCCAGGCAAGGCTTAATATTTAAATCATTAATCCAAACATATTCAGCTTCATATGAAGAATCAGCTAAAATGATTCCTTCAACGAAAGCCTTTGTAGCTTTAAATGTTGAGGAATTATTACCCTTAGGACTTCCGTTTAGAATTAAAACCTTTTTAGGCATTATTCTTCACTCCCATAAACCTGAGCCTTATTAACAGCGGTAAATGTCATTGACCCCTTAGAATAAATCTTATCATCAACCTTTACAATGGCATCAAATGAGGTAAGAGGACCAGCTTGACGTGACTTTGTAACTGTAATTACCAGACGATCTCCTGGAATAACCGGCTTAATAAATTTAAAATTATCGACCTTTAATAAAACATAAATTAAATCAGGATTAGTTCCATCATCTTCCATTACAAGACTTGATAATTGAGCACAAGCTTCTACAATTAAAACGCCGGGCATAATAGGTGAATCCGGAAAATGGCCCATAAAATATGGCTCATTAACAGAAACACACTTAATACCTGTAGCACTTACATTTGGTTCAAGTTCAATTACACGCTCAATCATTTGAAATGGTGGACGTTGTTTAATACGCTTGTTAATATCATTAATATTCATCATAGAGAAAGTCCTCCATCAAGCGTAATTGTTTGACCTGTAATATATGAAGATTTATCAGAAGCTAAAAAGCTTACAAGATTAGCAACATCCTCAGTGTGGCCTAGTTTATGAAGAGGAATATTTTTTAAATATTCTTCCTTCTTTTCCTCTGGAATATGATCTAGCATTTCTGTTTCAATAAAGCCTGGAGCTACCGCATTAACACGAATACCATAAGGTGCAAGCTCCTTTGCAAGTGTTTGTGTCATTGAGTTTACAGCACCCTTTGTAGCACTGTAAACGCTTTGACCAGGTAAAGAGAACTTACCAGAAACACTTGACATATTTATAATAACGCCAGCTTTTTTTCTAAACATTTTTAAAGCTACTTGTTGAGCACAATAGAAATAGCCCTTAACATTTAATTGGAAGCAGTCATCAAGAGTTTGACTTGACATCATAAGCAAGAATTCATCACGAACAATACCAGCATTATTTACAAGAACGTCAATAGAACCATATTCCTTGTATACATCACGAATCATAGCCTTTACTTCATCAAGGCATGAAACGTCTGCTTTATAGATCATTCCATCGCCACCATTAGCCTTAATTTCATCTAAGGTAGCTTGAGCATGAGACTCTGAATGACTATAATTTACAACTACAGCATATCCATCCTTAGCAAGACGAATAGCACATGCACGACCGATGCCCTTAGAAGCACCTGTTACAATTGCAACCTTCATTATAAACACCTCTTATTTCTTTAATACAACAGCACAGTAAGATCCACCAGAACCATAAGCTGTAACTAAAATTGTTTGTAGTTTTGATGACTCTACTTCTGTTTCTTTAATATCAGAAGAAACTAAATATGCCTTTGATGAAGGAATATCGCCACCAAGCATTAAAGCAGCATGAGCGCAAGATAAAGCAGCTGATGCAGCACGTCCTTCTCCTGTATATCTTCTTACATTAACAATTGGCTTAGACTTTAAAGAATCACCAAATACTCTTCTATATGAAGATAATTCTTCATTATCAATAATATGGTTACCATTTGCAAAACCACAAATAGCATCTACATCATTTAAAGAAACACCAGCATCATCTAGGGCTTCTTTAATTGCAGCATCTAAGGCCTCTGATGAACCCTCTAAAGTACCAAACTTAACATTTTTATGAGTCATACCATAACCAGCAACATAAGCGTACTTTTTAGCACCACGAGCGTTAGCTGATGTCTCTGATTCACAAACGATTGTTGTAGAACCATCAGCTAAAGTAAAGCCCTTAGCATTTTCATAAGGCTTAGTTGGTGATGTAGCAACATAACCAAGCTTATTATAAAGTTCAGAAATAATTTCAATATTTTCATCACTACCAGATGCAAGAACAACATCCTCTTGTCCTTGTTCAATAATGTTTTTAGCATAAGCAACAGCTGCAAGACCAGATTGAGCACCATTAGTAATGGTTACATTATAGCCCTTTACACCTGAGCAAATTGATAAATATCCACCTGCAGCATTATAAACAGTATTAGGAAAATTAAAGGCACTACCAGAAGCATTGCCCTTAGTGGCAATATTTTCCTCAAATAAGCAGCCCATACCTAAAGCACCCTCACTTGTACCAACAACAATACCAATTTTTGTAGCATTTTCATCATTAATAGTATAACCAGAATGCTTAATAGCAGCCATTCCAGAAACAGCCTCAAGCTTAGAGAAATTATCAAGCTTACGGTAGAATGCCATCTTTAAGCCTAATTCCTCATAGTCAGGTTGACCGACAGTTGAATTTACACAAGATGCTTCTACGGTAACATCATTTGCTACATTTTCAATATATTTTGAAACACCATTTCCAAGAGGTGAAACAATTCCAAAGCCTGTAATATATGTTTTTTCCTTATTTTCTGGAAGTTTTACATTTCCTTCACCCTTTGAAAAAATAATACTAGCGTTATTTCCACCAAAGGCAAATGAGTTAGACATTACTGTCTTTAGTTCTTTCTTACGAGCAATATTTGGAACAAAATCAATCTTTCCAGCTTTTTCATGAAGAGCAACTAAATCTTCATCAGAATAGCCAAGAGTTGCAGGCACAATATTAGATGTTAAAGCCTTAATTGCAAATACAGCTTCAATTGCCCCAGCTGCACCTAAACAGTGACCTACCATAGGCTTAGTTGATGATACACTTAAATCATCATTAGTTTCATCAAAAATAGTATGTAAAGACAAGAATTCAGCATTATCATTCTTGGCAGTACCAGTTCCATGAGCATTAATATAACCAATCTCAGAAGGTTCAACACCAGAATTCTTTAAAGCCCAACGAATAGCGTTCATTTGTCCTTCGCCATCTTCTCTTGGAGCTGTAATATGATGAGCATCTGATGATACACCAGATCCTAAAACCTCACAATACATGTGAGCCCCACGAGCCTTAGCATGCTCATAAGATTCAACAATAACAATACCTGAGCCTTCACCTAACGTAATACCTGTACAATGATTGAATGAAGAGCATGGGTTAGAATCTAGAGCATGTAATGCTAAGAAACCTGCATAAGGAACAGATGCAAATGCATCTGCACCACCAGCAATAACAATATCAGCCTTACCTGCACGAATCAAATCACATGCATAAGCAATTGAAATTGTACCAGCTGCACATGCATTAGCAATATTTGTTACAGTTCCTCCGGCATTTAAATCACCTGCAACCTGAGACGCAATTGCTGAAATTGGCATTTTTGTAACATCAGAAGCATCACGCCCATTCTTATAATAATGCTCGATTGATACAACACCACCAACACAAGATCCAATAATAACACTTACTCTTGAAGAACCTTGAAAATCAGCAAGTTTAGCATCAGCTACCGCTTCACGAGCAGCCTTAATACAAAGCTTTGATACACGATCAAGATTATCTCCCTTAGATTCAATATTACTTAAATCAGTTGAAACCTCAGCTGCAAGCTTAGCATAGCAATCTGTAGTATCTACGGATTTAGTCTCTTTAATTCCTGATACTGAATTAATTGCATTTGTAAAGCATTCTTCTACATTATTACCAATTGCACTGATCATACCTAAACCAGTTACAACGCATCTATTTTTATTTTCTGTCATATTATTTTATCCTTTCGTTTTATATTTAAAAAATGGTTGCAAATAATATGCAACCATCTGCTTGAATTAATTGTGTGATACGATATAAGCAGCTAAAGTATTAATATTTTGGAAATTTTCCTTAGCTACACCTGACATAGAAACGCCAAATGTTTCATCGATATAAGTAATTAATTCGATTGAATCAATTGAATCTAGACCAATTCCGTCACCGAATAACATAGTGTCATCTTCAAGTTCTGAAGCATCTACTCCTAAATTATTTGTGAAAAATTCCTTTAGTTTTCCTTTGATTTCTTGTTCTGTCATAATATGATTCTCCTTTATTTTTTTAATCTTAATATAATTTTAATGAATTTCATTAATAATTATCTATTTAATTCATTTTCTTTTTTATGCTATAATAAATACAACTAGGAGGTTTAGCTATGAACAATATTAATGGTTTAATCAAAGCTAATCAAATATCTAATAAATTAACTAAAGAATCTATTCAAGAGGCTCTTTTAGTTTTACTTTCTAAAAAAGCTATTGAAGAAGTTAGAATAACTGAAATTGTCAAAAAAGCGGGAATTTCAAGAACTGCATTTTATAATAATTACACCTCAAAAGAGGAGGTACTAAATGATATTATTACAACCTTTTTAAAATCAATTAATAAAAGAATACATATTTATGAAAATCCAACAAGCTATCATTGGTTTTTAATCTTCTTTACAGAAGTTAAAAAGAATGCTCGTTTTTTCAGTTCCATTTCAACTGTAATTCCAAGATATTTATTAAATTTGACTCCTAATGGAGAAAATGATTCTAACAATGTCTATGAACAAAAAGCATTTGAAGCAGCCATAGGTGTGCTAATTTATACATGGCTTGATGACCCTAAGGAATCTCCAAGTGAAATGGCAATCATTTGTGAGAAAATGTTTAAGGGTTTTAGTAATATAGCATATATTACCAAAAATGTATAATCAACATTACATTGTTGACTAAATTTTATCATTATTTGAATTATCATTCAACCTTTTATATTCGGAGTGTACACTTTTTGTCATTTTGTAAACTTATTATTTACAATTTAATTTCCCTTTATTTTTTATAAAACATGTTATATACTAGACATATAGAAAGTTGGTATTGATATGAGAATAAAACGAAAATCACTACTTAAACTTAATATTTTAATTAAAGGCCTTTTCGCTTAATTGCGGAAAGGTCTTATTTTTTCGAAAATTTGGAGGATTACATATGATTAAAGAAAGAAATAACGAACTTTTTGAGAAAGACTATTTTAAGGATTTACAAGAAATCAAGGAAGCTATTAGAACAAACCAGAACAAAGCTATGGTTATAGTAAATAGTGCCATGATTATGACTTATTATGAGATTGGTACGATTATCAATAAAAGGAAAACTTGGG
>OIZF01000230.1_pt1 | contig 39783 bp, 41 predicted proteins | sample 1588471 | NCBI WGS metagenome assembly OIZF01 (sample SAMN03283279) | human gut metagenome | biome: human-associated habitat; material: feces | host: Homo sapiens | place: Peru | collected 2012
TATTTTATAGGGCTTTATTCTCTTTTTAATGTGTGTTAAAAAGATAGTAAAAAGAAACCCAAATTTTTAAAAAGAGAGTAAAAAGAGAAATGAAAAATTTTACTCTTTTTGTTTTCAAATAGTGCTATAATAGCATTTTAGCAAAATTATGTCAAGTCTCTTTTGTAAAATTTGTTTAAATTCCTAAATTCTCTACGCTATTCAAGTAATCTTCATACCATTGCAAAAGCACTCTTTTTTGCTCCAAAGTGGCTTTTTCTCTTTCATAAGAAAATTTGACTTGATTTGGCTCTTTGTGAGCTAAGGCACTTTCTATGACCTCTTCGCTTATGCCAAGCTCTAAAAGCTCAGCTTTGTGCTGTGAGCAAATGGTTCTAAATGTCGCACGAAAGCCGTGTGGAGTTACTTTACCCTTATATTTGTCGTTGCATCCTAAATTTCTAATCGCCTTTTCCATACCCTCTATGGTAATATGTCGTTTTCTACCACCGCTTGGAAAGATAAATTCATTTATACCATTGCTAAATAAACTCTGCTCTTTAAGAATTTTTGCCATTAGTCTAGTTAGTGGTATCTCGTGGGGCATTTTTGTTTTCATATCCCTAGCTGGTATAGTCCAAAGTGCATTTTCTAAGTCTATATATTCCCATTTTGCGCCCAAAGTGTTTGACGGACGATTTATGCTTAAAATTTGCAAATAAATCGCTCTTTTTGTTTGAATTTCTAGCCTGTTATCATTTTTTAAATCTCTTATAAATTCTCTTAAATCGCCGTCCTTTATCAAAGCTGGGTATCTGCCGTCTAACTCGTGGATTTGATTAAATTTTACTCTCGTTGGAAATTCTTGTTTTAAACCATAGCTTGGGTCAAAGTCTATATACCTATCTTTCAAGGCTAGGCTAAAAGTCTCGTGCAAAAAGTTAATCAGTCGGCGTATGGTATCAAGGCGACTTGTGGATGGATTGTTTGGGTTATAAATGCCGTTTAAGATGGTGAGCAAATCGCTGTAAGAGATAGTTTTGACATCTCTTTTGGCTAGGCTTGGCAAAAGGTATTTTTCACACATTTGAGTTGCTTTTCTAAGATAGTCTAAATTTAATCCTTTCTTTTGCTTTTGCTCGATACAAAGCTTAAAAAGGTTTCCGAAACTGTATTTTTCATTGCCATTTTTAAGTAAATCTACACTTCCTAGTTGTTGATACCTTTTTAGCATAGCTATGGCATCTTTTCTTGCCTCTGCCACGCTGTAAATGCCCTCTCTAAACTCTTTTAAACCATAAAGAACTTCCTTGCCATCGACATTTAGCCTTAAAGCAAATTTCTTTGTGCCTTTGGGATTTATAAAGATATAAAGCTCTTTTGGATTTCCAACAACCTTGCGATACTTTTTCTCTTTTAGTGGTAAATTTCTTATATCTTTATCGCTTAAATAGGTATTTGCTACATTTGCCATAACTTCATCCCTTATTTTAAGGGCTAATTAGAGCTAGTCCCTTAATAAAATAACTAGTCCCTTAATTAGACCCTCAATTATTCGGCGAAAATTATATCACAAAAGAAATTAAAAATCAACAAAAGAAATTATAAAGCTCACTATATAGTTATTTAAAGAAGTTTTTGTAAATTGAGAGAAAGCTAAAATAATAGTTGGTGGTGCCCGCGGCGAGATTCGAACTCACGACCTCAAAATTAGGAATTTTGCGCTCTATCCTGCTGAGCTACGGGGGCATTTATGCAAAAATTTGACTTTTAACAATCAAATTTTATCATCACAAAAACACATTTGAGTTAAAGCACCACGCCGACAACGCTCACTTGCAATGACGGCGTGGGATAAATTCGCTATGCAAATTTATCTAAATTTCTCACAAGATGAAATTTAGCCTGATTTATGGCACAAGCAAATTTTCACTTTACAAAATGTCAAGTTTTAATAAAGTTCAAGTGCTTTTAGTTCGGCTTTGAGCCTATCTTTTTGCACTTTAAATTCAGCTTTTTTAGCCTTAAATTCAGCCTTACTCACCGTCTTTTTTTGGCTTTCTAACTCGCTTAACTTTGCTTCAAGTTCGGCAAGGGCTTTTTGCTTTTGCGCCTTTGTTTCAAGGGCTTTTGCGTAAAACGCTGGGTCGTCCTTGCACTTGCTTGAAAGCTCGTTTATGGCTACATTTAAGCCTTGAATTTTAAACGCATTGTTGTGCTTTTTGGCAAATTCAAGCTCGTTTTTTAGCTTGGCGATTTTATCATCGCATTCGTTTGCAAATGCAAAACTCGCAAGCAAACAAAAGAAAATACTCTTTTTCATTTTTGTCCTTTTAAAGTTAAATTTTAAGCCTAAAATCGCTTAAATTTCACTCAAAATTCACGCTCAAACACAACCCAAAGCGAAATTTTAGATAAATTCTTAAATTTTTCGCCTAAATTTACAGCCCAAAGGCAAAAAATTTAAGATGATTTGGGCGTTGTGTAAGAAAACTTGCAAGGCTAGGCATAAAACTTACCGCCACTTGTTTTCTCAAACTCGCCCAAAAGCACTTAAATTCAGCCTTTTAGCCGTTTCGCTTTTTGATGATTTCCTCGCTTACATTCTTTGGCACTTCATCATAATGGTCAAACTCCATTGTGTAAGTCGCGCGCCCCTGCGTTTGGCTTCGCAAATCAGTCGAGTAGCCAAACATTTCAGCTAGCGGGCAAAACGCCGTGATGACTTTGTTGCCACCGCGTTCGTCCATAGAATTTACCTGTCCGCGCCTTTTGTTTAAATCGCCGATGACATCGCCCATATATTCTTCGGGCGTTTCCACTTCAACTTTCATCATAGGTTCGAGTATCACGGCACCTGCCTTGCGTGCGCCCTCTTTAAAGCCCATTGACGCGGCAAGTTTAAACGCCATTTCGCTTGAATCCACCTCGTGATAGCTGCCATCATACACGGTTACCTTGACATCTTCGACAGGATAGCCCGCTAAAACGCCATTTTGTAGGGCTTCTTGAATGCCTTTATCCACAGCGGGAATGTATTCTTTGGGGATTACGCCACCTTTAATGTCATTGACAAACTCATACCCGCTTCCTGCTTCTTTTGGTTCAAGTCGCAAAAAGACATGCCCGTATTGTCCGCGTCCGCCTGATTGTTTAGCGTATTTATACTCTTGCTCAACGCTTTTTCGTATGGTTTCGCGGTAGGCAACTTGCGGTTGTCCCACTTCTGCTTCAACCTTAAATTCACGCAACATTCTATCCACGATGATTTCAAGGTGTAGCTCGCCCATACCAGAAATGATGGTTTGTCCGCTTTCTTCGTCCGTTTTGACACGAAAACTTGGGTCTTCTTGGGCAAGTTTGCTTAAAGCGATAGACATTTTTTCTTGGTCTGCTTTGGTTTTTGGCTCCACAGCCACGCTGATAACGGGGTCTGGAAAGTCCATTTTTTCTAAAATCACCTTGTCCTTTTCGCTTGACAAGGTATCGCCCGTGAGCGTGTCTTTAAGCCCTACCACAGCGCCGATTTCGCCTGCGTAAAGGACTTTGATTTCTTCTCTTTTGTTTGAGTGCATTTTAAGCAAACGCCCTATGCGCTCTTTTTTGTCCTTTGTGGAGTTGTAGGCGTAAGAGCCGCTTTCTAGGCTTCCGCGATACACGCGCACAAAGGTAAGCTGCCCGACAAAGGGGTCTGTCATTATCTTAAAGGCAAGTGCGGCGAATTCGCCATCATCGGTTGATTTGACACTTGCTTCTTTGCCGTCCTCATACTGCCCTTTAATGTTTGCCACCTCATCAGGTGCTGGCAAATAAGCAACCACAGCGTCAAGCAAGGGCTGAATTCCTTTATTTTTAAAGGCTGTGCCACAAAGCATAGGCATAAGGCTCATACTCAAACATCCTGCTTTTAGCCCTGCTTTTATTTCGCTTTCGTTCAAATCCTCGCCCGCAAGGTATTTCTCCATAAGCTCATCGCTAGTTTCGCTCACGGCTTCTATCATCTTGGTGCGATACTCTTCTGCCTTGTCCTTTAAGTCAGCTGGAATTTCTTTTTCTACATAGTCAGTAGGCTTGGTATCGTCCTCCCATACAAAGGCTTTCATCTTTACTAAGTCGATAACGCCCTTAAAATCGTCCTCCGCACCGATAGGAATTTGTATAGGCACGGGGTTTGCTTTAAGGCGGTTTTTCACTTGGGCTTCGACATTAAAGAAATTTGCGCCGATTCTGTCCATTTTATTGACAAAAATTATGCGTGGAACGCCGTATTTGTTGGCTTGTCTCCACACGGTTTCACTTTGGGGTTGCACGCCACCAACAGAGCAAAAAACAGCCACAGCTCCGTCTAACACGCGCATAGAGCGTTCTACTTCTATGGTAAAATCCACGTGTCCGGGGGTGTCGATAAGGTTGATTTGATGGTCTTTCCAAAAGCAAGTAGTCGCCGCACTTGTGATGGTGATGCCGCGTTCTTTTTCTTGCTCCATCCAGTCCATAGTCGCCGCGCCGTCATGCACTTCGCCTATCTTGTGGCTCATACCCGTGAAAAAAAGTATGCGCTCGCTTGTTGTCGTCTTGCCAGCGTCTATGTGAGCGGCAATGCCTATGTTTCGCACTCGCTTTAAGGGTGTAGTTCTTGACATTTGCTATCCTTTTTACCAACGATAATGCGCAAAAGCCTTATTCGCTTCTGCCATTTTGTAGGTGTCTTCTTTTTTCTTAAAAGACGCACCTTTGGAGTTTGCAGCATCTAAAAGCTCGCCTGCTAGCTTTTCTATCATCGTTCTTTCGCTTCGTTTGCGAGCAAAAGAGATTATCCAGCGAATTGCTAATGCTTGTTGCCTAGCAGGGCGCACTTCAACAGGCACTTGATAAGTCGCACCACCTACTCGGCGGGACTTTACTTCCAAAATCGGCTTGATATTCTCAATGGCATCATTGAAAATTTCAATGCCTTTTTTCTCTTGGTTTTTCTTGTCGATATTTTCAAGCGCGCCGTATAAAATGTCTGTGGCGACACTTTTTTTGCCATCATACATTAACGCGTTGATGAATTTTGTGATGACCTTACTTGCGTAAATAGGGTCTGGTAGGACTTCCCTGACGGGAGCTTTTCTTCTTCTCATCTTTTTTCCTTCAAATTTTTTGCTTGCTCTGTGCTAAATGCCTAAATTTAGGCTTGCAAGGGCAAATTTTACTCAAACAAGGCTAAAACACCGAGCCTTGCCTGTGCCTGTAAGCTACTGTTTCGCAGCAGCGCCGCCAGCTTTTGGCTTTTTCGCGCCGTATTTAGAGCGAGAGACCGTTCTTTTGGCAACGCCCGCTGTATCAAGCGCACCACGCACTATGTGATACTTCACACCGGGCAAATCCTTGACACGACCGCCACGCACCAGCACAATGCTGTGTTCTTGCAGGTTGTGTCCCTCGCCGCCTATGTAGCTAATGACCTCAAATCCACTTGTCAAGCGGACTTTGGCAACTTTTCTCAAAGCCGAATTCGGCTTTTTGGGGGTTGTCGTATAAACACGGGTGCAAACGCCCCGTCTTTGCGGACAATTTTTCAGCGCAGGGGATTTGGACTTCGTCAAAATCTTTTTGCGCTCTTTACGAACCAACTGATTTATCGTAGGCACGGCTTTCCTTTCATATTTTAAGCTAAAATAAACTTTGCATATTATCTAAATTTAGCTTAGAGTTTTATTAAAGTGCGTAAAAATTTGCAAAAAATTTTAAATTTTTACTCAAATCCTAAATTTTTCACATTTTTATGGGCGAAATTTATGAATTTTACAAAAAATTCACGCATAAAAATTCAAAAACGCCTCAATCCTCACAAACAAAATTTAAAATTCACTCCGCCAGCCACAAAAACAGCACTTTTGAAAAAGCCCTTTGAGCTAAAATTTAAAAATCAAAAATTTTTTTCTCTTTTTTTAACAAATGCTAACAACTTATTTACAGCACTTAAACGCAAACAATACTCTTTAAACGCTCATTTTGCGTGTATTGACATTGTTGTTTGATTGTGATAAACTATTTGGATTTTGTTTATAAGGACAAAGCAATGGCAAAGACACTCGGAGTTTTAGGCGGTATGGGACCAGCGGCGGCGGCTGAATTTTTAAGGCTTTTAGCCCTTCACACGCCAGCTAAAACCGACCAAGAACATATCATCACTTATATGGTAGGCGACCCGACTATCCCTGATAGAACGGCGTTTATACTCGGCAAGGGCGAGAATCCAGCCCCAAAAATCAAAGCAAATTTAGACAAATTAGTCGCAATGGGCGCGCAAGTTTTGGCTTCCCCTTGCAACACGGCGCATTATTTTATCGATGAAATGAACCTGAGCGTGCCTTTGGTGCATATCATCAAAGAAACGATAAAAGCAGCCTTGCAGCTGAATTCTCACGCTTTTTTAATCTCAACGCTAGGCACAAGGCACAGCAAACTTTTTGAAAAACACTCCAAAAATTTAGGACTTTCCATCATCGCAGCCGATGAAAATGTCTCTAAACTCGCCCAAGAAAGTATAAATTTCATCAAGGCAAATGAAATGAAAAAAGGCGGAGAGTGCATAAAAAAGGCGATTTTAGAGCTTTGGCAAAAAGAGAATTTGCCTGTGATTTTAGGCTGCACGGAGTTGCCCTTAGCTTATGCGCAAAGTGGTTTAGAGAGTGAAAATGTGATTTCAAGTTTAGAAGCACTTGCAAAGGCTTGTGTGAAAGCTTGTCAATAAAAAAGAAAGGCAAACAATGGACATTATGGTCATCTTACAGGTTATCGTCCTTTTCGGTGGTATCTTTTTGGGTATCAAAATCGGCGGAATGGGCGTTGGTTATGCTGGTGGTTTGGGTGTGATTATCCTTACCTTAGTGTTAGGAATGGACACAAAAATGAGTTACATTCCCCTTGATGTTATACTCATCATCTCTGCTGTGATTTCGGCGATTACGGCTTTGCAGGTAGCTGGTGGGCTGGATTTTTTGGTGCAAATGGCTGAAAAATTCATCAGAAAGCACCCCAAGCAGATAAACTATCTAGCGCCTATCGTTGCGTATTTGCTGACGATTTTGGCTGGCACAGGACATACGGCGTATTCGATAATACCCGTCATAGTCGAAGTCGCTAAAAGTCAAAACATAAAGCCTAGCGCACCTTTGGCGTTAAGCGTGGTGTCCTCGCAGGTTGCCATCACCGCAAGCCCTATTTCAGCGGCTTTTGTGGCGATGACGGGAGTTTGCGAGCCGCTTGGCGTGAGCTATCCTATGCTTTTGATGATTTGTATCAGCACAACTTTCGTGGCTATGCTGATGACAAGTTTCATCGTCAATAAATTCTATGATTTAGACCTCAGTAAGGATAAAATTTACCAAGAAAGGCTAGCCAAAGGGCTTGTCGAGGAGGTTAAAGCCGCTTCTTACAAGGAGCTGAACCCTTATGCGAAAAGGTCTGTGATTATCTTTGTCGTGGGCGTTTTTGTGATTGTGGGTTATGCCCTTGCTATATCGCCGACTATCGGGCTTGTTGAGCCTGTGATTTTGACAAGAGATAACGCTATCATCAGCTTTATGCTGACTGTGGGCGTGCTGATAGTGCTAGCGTGCAAGGTGGATTCAAGCAAACTCATCACCACTTCGACTTTTCAAAGCGGTATGAACGCTTGCATTTGCGTTATGGGTATAGCGTGGCTTGGCAACACTTTCGTCAATGGGCATCTTGACTCGCTGAAAGAATTCACAAGTCAAATCATCTCACAATACCCCTTTGTCTTAGCTATCGCTTTATACTTTTTAAGCTGCTTGCTCTACTCGCAAGCTGCTACGGCAAAGGTTATTATGCCAGCTGTTGCGCTCGCTCTTGGTATGACAGGACCTGAGAATTCACAGCAAGTTTGGATTTTGGTTGCTAGCTTTGCTGCTGCTTCGGGCTTGTTTATCCTGCCTACTTACCCAACAACGCTTGCAGCCATAGCTATGGACGACACAGGCACGACAAGAGTCGGTAAATTCGTCTTTAACCACTCTTTCATCATACCCGGCACCATTATGGTAGCCCTTTCTGTGTCGCTTGGCTTTATCGTAGCGCCTATTTTCTTATAAATTCAGCAATCCCGTCTTTTTGGGCGGGATAAGGCTAAAATTCAAGCAAAACGCCTAAATTTAGCTCAGTAGCCCCAAACTTTTAGCATAATCATACCCTACTTTGCAAATCGTTGCGCCTACTACGACTAAAAACAGCACTTTGATGAAATTGCCTTGCGTTTTAAGCACGAGTTTTGAGCCTAAAAACGCTCCGATGATTTGCCCTACGCCCATCAAAATGCCCACAGCCCAAAGCACTTCATAAAGGCACAAAAACATAGCCAAAGCCACGACATTGCTGGTAAAGTTAAAGATTTTGGTGTTGATGCTGGCTTCTTTGAGATTATAACCAAGCAGCATTACGCAAGCAAAGATGAGAAAGCTACCCGTGCCAGGTCCTAAAAAACCATCATAAAAGCCGAGCGAAAAGCCGATGAAAATGTGAAAAATTTTGATATTTGTGATTTTTGGTTCGCTTTTTTGCTTGCCAAGATTTGGCTTAAACGCCATATACAAAAAGGTTGCGATTAAAAATACCAAAATGATGAGCTTTAAATGCTTATCATTTATCAGCAGCACAGCCCACACACCAAGAGCTGCTCCCAAAGCCGTAAAAAACACGCCCCAAGCTAAATGCTTCATCGTAAGCGACTTAAAATAAGTCAAAGTCGCCGTAAAAGTGCCAAACACGCCTTGCAGTTTGTTTGTCGCAAGGCTCAAATGCGCTGGCACACCGCACGCCATCAACGCAGGCAAAGCGATAAGCCCGCCGCCGCCAACTATGGAGTCGATAAAGCCCGCAAAAATCGCTACCACAAAAAGCACGACATAATAAATGCTTTCAAGCTCAAAACTCGCTACTTCCGCCATAAATTTACCCTTGTGTAAAAATCTAAAATTGTATTATAATGCAAAAGTGATTTAAATTTTGTTTGCTTTTGGGCTAAATTGAGCGAAAAATTTAGGCTTGTAAAGGCAAATTTAACTTTTTGCCATAAATTTGCTTTTTACTTAAAAGCAAGGATTTTGCTGGCAAGCTGGGCGGGAGAAAGTTGAAGTGCTTTTTCTACTTTTAAGGTGTTGCCGTGTTCGATGAATTTGTCCTCATACTCAAAACTTACAAGCCTTATGTGGTTTAAATTTGCTCTTTGTAAGAAGCTGGTGATTAAAGAGCCTACGCCACCGATTTTAGCACTTGGAGAAAAAACAAACCAAATTTTTGTTTTTTGGGCTAAATTTGCAAGTAAAGTTTCGTCCAAAGGCTTAGCAAAGATTAAATCAACCAAATTCGCATAATCTTTCCTGCCCTCTTTTTCACATTCGTCTAAAACAAGCTTTGCCGTGCCAACGCCTTGTCCGTAGCCTAAAAAGGCGATTTGGCTTGAATTTTCGCGCAAAATTTGCGCTTTGCCGAGTTTTATTTTAACAGCACCAAACTCATCATCAAGCAAAAAAGTCCCACGCGGATAACGAAAGGCTAAACAACCCTTGTGAGAGTAAGCATAGCTCATCACAGCCCTCATCATCGCCTCATCTCTTGGGGCTAAAAGCGTTAAATTTGGTAGTGGCGCAAGAAAACTCACATCAAAAGCGCCTTGATGAGTCTCGCCGTCCTCGCCCACGATGCCCGCTCTATCCATAGCAAAGACGACATTTAAATTCATAATCGCGCAGTCGTGTATCACTTGGTCATAAGCTCGTTGCAAAAAGGTAGAATAAATAGCAATAAAGGGCTTAAAGCCCTCTTTTGCCATAGCCGCCATCGAAGTAACGGCGTGCTGCTCGGCTATGGCGACATCCCAAAAGCGATTTGGATACTTTTCTATGAGCGCATCAAGTCCTGTGCCATTTGGCATAGCTGCGGTAACGCCTACTATATCGCTGTGTTTTTCGGCTAAATTCAGCAAATTTTGGCTAAAAAGCTCGGTAGCACTTTTTTTTGCGCCCGCTTTTTTGATGAACTCGCCTGTGCTTATGTCAAATGCCCCAACCCCGTGCCATTTAGCATTTTTGCCCTCAGCTGGTGCGTAACCCTTGCCTTTTATGGTTTGAGTATGCACAAGACAGGGCTTTTTCATCGCTTTGGCTTTTTTCAGCACGCTTATAAGCTCGCTTATGTCGTGTCCGTTAATCACGCCTATGTATTCAAGTCCCATTTCTTCAAACAAAATGCCCGGCGTGATGAGTTTAAGGCTTTCCTCAAAGCGTTTTGCCATATAAGTGGCACTTTGGGGCAGATACTCCAAAAGATTTTCCACGCCTTTTTTGAATTTTTGGTAAAAACTGCTTGCCATAGCGCCCGAAAGGTGTTTAGAAATCGCGCCTATGGGCTTACTTATACTCATTTCATTGTCATTTAAAATGATGACACAAGGATACTTTTTATCCCCTAGCTCGTTTAAAGCCTCATACACCATACCCGCACTCATCGCTCCGTCTCCTATGAGCGCGACAGGAATTTTGTCCTCATTTTTAAGCGCGATAGCCTTGCACGCACCCACAAGCAAAGAAATAGAAGTGCTTGAATGCCCAGCTACAAAGTAATCGCCCTCATTTGGCTTGGTGTAGCCGCTTACTCCGCGAAATTGTCGCAAGCTCGTCAAATCGCGCCCTGTAAGGATTTTGTGCGCGTAACTTTGATGAGAAACATCGAAAATAAAAGGCTCTTTTTTAAAGTCAAACACAGCGTGCATCGCTAGGGTAAGCTCCACAACGCCTAAATTTGAGCTTAAATGCCCGCCGTTTTGGCTCACTGCTTTGATAATCTCACTGCGAAGCTGGCTCGCTAAAACTTCAAGCTCGCTGAGTGCAAGCTCTTTGAGCTGCTCGTAAGAGTGCTTCATTCGCTCGCCATTTGTTTGATTTTGTTTAAGCGGCTGTTTAAATCGGACTCTATGTTGCCCTTGTCGCTCAAAACCACTACGCTGCCTTTTGAAATCGCATCATCAAGGCTTACTTTAACCTTTGAATTTAAGGCAAGTTTGGATTTGACAAAGTCATAATCGCTCGGGCTGATTTTAAGCTCCACGCTCGCTGCGCCTTTGAGTTCAGCGATAAGTTTTTGGGCTAAATTTAGGGCAATTTGCGCCGAACGCTCGCTTAATTCTTGGCTGATAACATCTTGGGCGATTTCTATGGCGGCGTTTGCAAGTTCTTTTTCGTTTTTGCTGATGAATTCAGCTAAATTCTGGCTGGTTTCATCAAGCCTTGCGATACTTTTAGCAAATTTATCCCTTAACTCGCCAAGTTCTCTTTCGCTTTCAGCCTTTGCGCGCTCGTATCCTGCTTGCTCGGCGTCTTTTTTGCTAAGCTCTAATTTAGCTTCAAATTCTTTTTGCTGGTTTTCAAGTTTCATTTCAAGCTGGGTTTCAGCCCGCGCTGCTTTGTCGATAATCTCTTCTTTTTCTTTCAAAAGCTCGACTATCCTTTGGGCTGAGCTGTTGGGCGTGCTTTCTTGCTCGTTTTCTTGGGCTTCATTTTGCGTTTCATCATTATTTGAATTTGCTTGCTTTGCTTGCTCTTCTTTTTGGTTTTTTTGCTCTTGCATACTTGCAAACTCGCTCATTACCTTAAAATGATAGCCGTCTATGATATGCTCTTTGGTGTCGCTTGGGGAGATGACATTTGTGTTTTTCATTTGCTATCCTACTCTATCATCTCATCGCCTTCACCCATTTGGATTAAGCCTTGTTCGTTGAGTTTTTGCACTATATCCACAACCTTTCTTTGTGCTTCTTCGACATCTTTTACGCGCACTGCGCCCAAAAAGCCCATTTCTTCAAGGAAAGTCTCGCTCGCACGGCTTGACATATTTGCAAGGAATTTTTGTTTGAGTCCTTCACTAGAACCTTTAAGCCCTATCATCAAGTCTTTTTTGTCGGCTACTTTGAGTATCTCGCGTATAGCTTGGTTGCCAAGTTTAGCGATATCATCAAAGGTAAACATAAGTTCTTTGATAGTGGCTGCAAGCTCTGGGTCGCTTTGCTCTAACTGAGCGATGATGGATTTTGCCGCATTTTGTCCTAAGCGGTTTATCATCTCAGCCACCGCACGCGGTCCGCCTACTTCTACCTTTGTGCCTGCAAAGCTTTCTAAATGTTTTTCTAGCACGGCTGATACCCTTTTAATGATAGCTGGGGAAATGTCGCCTAAATTCGCCATTCTCGTAACCACATCTGCTCTTTGATCTTCGTTAAAATACTCCAAAGTCTCCGCCGCGTGAATGCTGTCCATATGCGCTAAAATCAAAGCCACAGTTTGGGGGTGTTCTTTGGAGATAAAATCAGCAAGCTGCTGCGGTTTTACCTGTCCTAAATAGCTGAAATTTTGGTCTGTTTCCATTGACTTGGTAAGCTTTTCCAAAATCTTATTTGCCATTTCGGGTCCAAAGGTTTTGAAAAGCAACTCCTTGGCGTAGTCAAAGCCGCCTGTTTTGATGAATTGATTTGATTGTAAAATAGAGTAAAATTCCTCCAACACCGCTGTGGCTACGGCTTTATCAACCTTTTTAGCTTGGGCTATGTAGCGTGAAATTTCGGTTATGGGATTTATCTCCATATGTGAAAAAAGCGAAGTGGTTACATCCTCGCCAAGCTGTATGAGCAAGATAGCGATTTTTTCAGCCATAGATAAGTCATCGTATGTCATCTTTTGTTCTTCGCTAAGCTTTATCATCATATATCCTTAGTTTCGTTTGGTGTGTCGCTCTCAACAAGGCTTTGCAACACGCTTGCCACTTCTTCTGTCTTTTCATTCACTAGGGCGCGCAGTTTTTCGATGAGTATGTCATACTGCAACGAATCCTCATCGATAGTATCGGTAAGCCCGAGTCCTTCCTCCACTCTCTTGCGGGCTTTGTTGAATTTTTCCAAAGCGTCCTCAGCTTCTTCGACACTGACTTCTTCTGGCTTATACTCTTCCTCGCCCTCAGCGATATCTGTAAGCATTTTTTGCATAAAGGGCTGAATGACTTTTTTGTAAAAAACAAAGAGCAAAATCGCCGCGATGATATACTTAATAGACGGCAGCAAGGGGCTAATGTATTTGTCATAAATCGTCAAAGCCTTGCTTTCAAGCTTTGGCAGCTGCTCGTATTCGCTTACTGATACAGAGTCCCCACGCACAGGGTTAAAGGCGATGATATCTCGCACTGTTTTTTCTATGCTGGCGATTTCAGCCTGAGTGCGGTTTGTGAAAGTGCGCTGAATTTCATCTCTTTCGTTGAGTGAATCGGTGTATTTTTTGGGGATTAAAATACCCACTGAAACCTTGCCTATGGTAGCGATTTGATTTTTTATGTTTGTCGTGGTTTTGGAAACTTCGTTGTTTGTGGTGATTTGCTCTTTTTTCGACCATTCAAGCCCGTTTGGTCCATCAAGCCCTTCAACAGGTCCTATGTTTGAAACGGCTCCTGGCACGCCTTGTATCACAGGGGCTTTGCGCCCTTGGGATTCTTCTTTTAGGCTTTGCTCGCTACGAATCACCGTGTTTGGGTCATAAAGCTCTATCAAAGACTCCATTCTAGTGGAATTTACTTCGATATTGACACCGCCACGCACCTCGCCATAAGGTTCAAGGGCTTTGAAAATCTTATCTTCAAGCTCGGCTACTCGGGCTTTGCGGAAATTTTCGATTTCTTTTAAAAGCTCGTTTTCGTAATTTTCTTGCAAGTCAAGCGGCGTGCCTTTTTGGTCAATGATATGCACATTATCAAGCGTTAGGCGCGGAACAGCCGCTGCGACTATGTTTTTAATGCCATCGATTTGTTTTCTCACAAGTTTGGATTTGAGCGTTACGGTTACTGATGCGGTGGGCGGCACTTGTCTTTCGGTGAAAACGCTTTCTTTTGGAAAGGCTATATGCACCACAGCCTTTTCTACGGGTTCAAGTGCTGAGATGGTGCGGGCTAGCTCGCCCTCAATGGCGCGCTGGAATTTCACATCCATTTCTTTGCTTGTCGCGCCAAATTGCTGATTATCAAAAAGCTCAAAGCCCGTGCCTCTGTCTTTTATCAACCCTTCGCTGGCTATCATCATTCTTTGCTGATAAAGGTGTTCTTGTGGCACTAAAATGGTTCTTTCGTTTTCAAGCTGATAAGGAATGCCGTTTTGTTCGAGCTTTGCGACAATCGCCGCTGAGTCTCCCACGCCTATATCTTGCACCAGCACGGCATAGCCTGAGTTCGCGCCTGCACTGCTGCTGCTCTTGTAAAGTGCTAAAAACACCAAAAAGGCGATGACAACCACAATCGAAACAGCGATAACTAGGCGTTGTCTTTTGCTGAGCTTTTGGTAGAGCAAGCCGATTTGGTGAATCATATTTTTAAATTCTTCCATACACCTGTATCCTTACAAAGCTCAAATCACAAAGCAAACCGCAAAGCTCACGCCATTAAAAGCTAAATTTAAGGCGGTTTGACTGCATTTAAGCCTCAAACTTTTCAAAATTTTCGTCATTATTATACACTTTTTAAGCAAAAATTCAGCAATTTTGCTTAAAAAATTCAAATTTTCAATCATTTTATCGACTTTTTAGCTCAAAAATTTACATTTTTGTCCCTAAATTTCGCTAAATTTTTAAATTTTTCTCACAAAAGTGGCTTAAATTCATCAAAAAACGCGTCATTTTCCTCTTTTAAGCCTATGGTTATGCGAATAGCATTTAAGCCATAGCTTTTCAAATCCCTTATAATAATGCCTTTTTTAAGTAGCTCATTTGCTAACTGCGTGCTGTCAAGTTTTTTAGCCAAATTTTCGCTTGAATTCGTGCTAGAATTTGCCTTGTGCTGCGTCAAATCTGTGCTAAAATTCGCCCCACTTTGCGCTGCACTTGCGTTAAAATTCGCCACGCCCTGCCCCAAGCACTCATCAAAAAAATAAGTGATGAAATTCGTGTAAGAATTTATAAATTTAATCCCATTTTGCCTTGCAAAGTCCTCATATCGCTTCATCTGCGTGAAATTGTTTTGCAGGGTTTGCTCTACAAATTTCTTATCATCAAGGGCGACACAAGCGGCTTTTAAGCTCAAATTCGTTACATTGAAAGGCGCGCGAAGCTTGTAAAAAGCCTTGATGATAGTCTCATTTGCTATGCCATAGCCTACACGCAAGCCACCAAGTGCATAAAGTTTTGAAAAAGTGCCAAGATAAAGCATATTGCTAAATTCAGCGCAAAGTTTTGCGGGGTTTAAATGCTTTTTTTTGTCTTTAAAGCTGGCAAATTCGTTATAAGCCGCATCAAGCACAACCAAACAATCCTCATCAACGCCCCTTATAAACTCACGCACCGCACCACTATCCAAACACTCGCCCAAAGGGTTGTTTGGCACACACAAAAATATCATCTTAATCTCATCTTTGTGCGCTTCATAAAGGGCGCGAAACTCGCTCAAATCGTGCGTTATGCTCGCTGTTTTGTAGCATTTACTTTGCGTTTGCTTTGCGTAAATTTGATACATAGCAAAGGTAACGCCGCATTGCAAAAAGGCATTGCGCGAATTTAACTTTGAGTGAATGGCAAATTCGATGATTTGGTCGCTTCCTGCGCCGATGATGATTTGATTTTCGCCCACATTATAGTGCTTTGAGAGTTTAAATTTAAGCTCACTCATCGTGTCATCTGGGTAAAGATGCGCTAAATGCGCGTTTGCCTTTAAGCACTCAACCACCTTTTTGCTCGCACCAAGTGGGTTTTCGTTGCTTGCAAGTTTGATGACTTTTTTAAGTCCAAACTCACGCGCTATCACTTCTATATCCTTGCCCGGTTCGTAGTTAGCAAGCTGTCCTAAAAATTCGTTAAACTGCATTGTTTTCTCCTGACAAATACGAGCCAAGCCACATTATGTCCTTGTGTTTGGCAAGAATTTTTTGCACATTTTCATCATCAATATGCCCTTCAAAATCCATATAAAAACTATAATCAAACGCCTTTGTCTTCGCTGGACGGCTTTCTAATCTCGTTAAATTTATGTGCGCTTTTTTAAAATCATTAAGCAAATCACTAAGACTCCCAGGCTTGTGCGCTGTGTGCGCTAAAATCGAGCTTTTACAACCCGCTGTTTTTGGAAATTTACTCTTGCTTAAAATCAAAAAACGCGTGCGATTTGCGGCATTATCTTCAATGCTTTCAAACAAAATCGGCACATTGTAGAGCTTTGCGGCGATTTTAGAGCAAATAGCGGCTGAATTTTCGTCCTTTGAAGCTAAAAAAGCCGCGTTTGAGGTGGATTTTGAGGGCATAAATTCAAGCTCATTAAGGTTGTGGCTTTCTAAAAACAAGCGGCATTGATTGTAGCCTTGCGGGTGCGAGTAAATGCGCTTGATAGCCTTTAAATCCTTGTTTAAACTCACAAAAGAATGATGAATGTCCATATAAAGTTCAGCATAAATTTTAAGCTCGCTGTAAATGCTTAGACAATCAAGCGTAACGCCCACCGCGCCTGCTGTGTTGTTTTCTATCGGCACGAGAGCGTAATTTACTTCATCATTGTCAAGTGCCTTAAACACCGCTTCAATGCTAGCTAGCGCGACATAAGAGCTAATCGCCCCAAAACGACTCATCGCCGCTTGGTGAGTGTAACTTCCCTCAGGTCCCAAATACGCCACGCTTTGAGGCTTTTCTAAATTCCTTGACACCGCAAAAATTTCTTGGTAAATCGCTTCTATCGCCCTTGCGCTCAAAAGCCCATTACTTAGCTTTTCAAGCCTTTGGACAATAGCCCTTTCGCGCTCAGGGCGATAAACTGAGCTTTGCGCCTTGTCTTTAAGCTCGCCGATTTGCTTTACCACAGACATTCTTTCGTTTAAAAGTCCCAAAATTTGCGTATCAAGCTCGTCTATGCTCGCTCGCAACTTCTCTAAATCCTTCATCGTTTATCCTTTGTTTTAAGCTCGTTTAAATACTCATTCACACTCTCATAAACCCTATCATCAGCCCTTAAATCAAGCCCCTTGCTCGAATTTAGCTTTCCGCTTAAAACAAGTGCTATGCGCATTTTCATTTCACGCGCTTTGAGTAAATCGCCCGTAAAATCATCGCTGATGATGAGCGTGTTGCTGAATTTCGCGCTTTTATCCTGTGCTTGCAAGAGTTTTAAAGCACTTTCATAAAAGGCTGCACTTGGCTTGCCAAAGACTTCATAGCTCGTGTTCGTGGCGTATTGCAACATTTTCATTATCGCCCCAACTCCGGGGTAGCTTTTAGAATTTTTTTTGTAAATGCTCGTTTCGTGCATCGCTATGAGCCTAACGCCCTTTTTTATACATTCTATCATCAATGCAAAGTCATCAAAGCTAAATTTATCATAGCTTGCCACAAGTAAGGCTTTTGGTGTCTCGTAATCAAGGCTAAATTCAAGCTCACACAAGGCGTTTTTAAACTCATCAGCCCCAAAAGCAGCCACCTTGCAAGGTGCTAACCTTTGGCGCAGCACAAAAAACGGGTCTAAATACGCGTTGTCCTTTATGTCAAGCCCTTTTTTGCGTAAATTCGCAAGGAAATTCAAGTCCTTTGTGTTGTTTGTGATGATGACATAAGGCATTTGCCGTAAATTTAGCCACGCAATAAGCTCACTCGCCCCTTTTATAAGGCTTTTATCATTATCATTTAGCAAAGTGCCTTGCACATCGATGAAAAGCATTTTAATCTACCCCTTCGTCAAATTTTTCCAAAATATGCAGGTATTCTATCGTAAAATCTTGCTTTTTTAAAATACTCATAGTTTTATCCCTGTTAATTATACACTCCATTGTAGATATTTGTTAGAAAATCTTTTGTCTTACTATATGAAATTTCACTATCTGGTAATCTACGATTTACAAGCCATTGCTTTGGTATTTGAAGTCTGCCACTATTTTCGTTAAAGGTTTTACTCCAATTTCTATGGTCTTTTAGAATTCCTTTGCTAAAATCAATTTCCTCCAAAGCATAACAATGTGTCCCTTTAATGCTAATTTTTCTCTCCCCATCTCGTTTTGATTTAGCAAAGTTATAATGTGTTTTTAAAATGAGATAGGATTTTTCTAATTTCGTATTATCTATATTTTCTTCTACATAGTCCTTATATATGCGATTTATTGCTGCAATGGCATTGTTTGTAGAGCCTTCTTTTTGCACCTTGATATTCACTAAAAACAAGATATTTTTATATAAACCATAACAATCAAAGCTGTAATTTGTCGTAGAACTTGTAGTTATTTTTTTGATTACGATTTCATTGCTATTTTCATTAAATTTTTTTGTATAGATTTCTAGCTTTGAAGTGATAAATTCCTCTAAAATAAAGCCGACTGCTGTGGATGTTTCAATGCAATTATTTGGATTTGTAAGCAAATTATAATGCTCTAATTCAAGTAACAATTCATCGCCAGATACTTGATATATTGTATCTAAATACGCCTTGATTTTGTTTTTTGCTTCGCAAATACTTTCAAAATAAGCATTCATTTGCGCACTCCTTTTTCTTTATAGCTTCTATAATAGCAAGTCCTACGGCTTTTGCAAGTAGTGGCGGGACAGCGTTGCCTATTTGGACTAACTGCCATTTCTTGCTACCTTGAAATATAAAATCATCAGGAAAACTTTGCAATGCAGCTAACTCTCGTGGTGTCATCACTCTTGGAAGTAGTGGATGAACATTTACACCGCCATGATTTTCTTTGACGGTGATTGATGGCTTATCCCAATATACTCTTTTCCACGCATCAGAGTAATTTTCATAGAGTGATTGTCCTTCTTGTAATTTTTTTAATCTTTCAACAATACTACTTGAATGTTTGGTGAATTCATGATTGATAGCCTTGTTTTCATCTAAAAGTAAAAATCGTTCTATGCCATCTTTAACCGTTTTATAGCTATATTTATCATAAATAGGCTTTGGATGATAGTTTTTTTTATGTAGCCCATTACCGATAAATATAACCCTTTTGCGAAGCTGTGGCACACCATAATCTGCCGCACAAAGTGTGGTTACATTGATTTTATAACCGATATTTGCATAATCTCTTATAATTTTACGCTCCACTTCACCTTTGAGCATTGAGCGAAGTCCCTCTACATTTTCCATTAGGATAAAATCTGGTTGCACTTGTTTTACAATATCTAGCATCTCCACATATAGTGTGTTTCGTTTGTCATCTACTATGCGATTTCCTGCCATACTAAAACCTTGACAAGGAAATCCCCCCGCAATCAAATGTATATGATGGTTTTTTGCATAATTGATTAAATTATTCTTTGTGTTTAAATCTCTAATATCACGCACCATAAAATGTTGCTTTGTCCCCAATTTAGTGCAAATGTTATATTTGTATGTATCAATTGCAGAGTCTAAAATTTCAGCACTTGCTATGGGGGTAAATCCAGCCATCATTAACCCACAAGACAATCCACCAGCACCAGAAAACAAATCTATCATATTGTAAGAGCTAGATTTGCATTGATTTACCCAAGTATCAACATTTTGCATTTGCTCGGCAATATCAAGCCAATGCACGGTATCTTTTACTGATTTGGATTTACTTTTAGTATTTTTAATGATTTGTGGCGTTTCTTTCCAATTTTCAAAATCCAACCTTGAAATGCAATACTTAGAATGTTTTTTTGTAGATTGTAGATTTCCATTTGCTACTTCCCTACGGATAAATTTAATAGACATATTTGTTTGTTTTGCAATTTCATTAATACTTAGCATAATCTCTCCGCAAAAGAATGTTTGACAATTCACTCAATCCAGCACACTTGACAAAAAAGTTTAAATAATTTGCATTTAAATAAAAAACTATGAAATGATTAAAACTTTTATGCAAATCACAATTTAACGCATTCATCAAAAGTCCTTAACAAATGTGTTATTATAGCCAAAATTAAATTTTATTCTCATTAAAATCACTTGATAAACTCCACCTCATTTTGAATTTGCTCTTCAAAAGTCTCTCTTTTGCGGATAAGGCGGATTTGTCCGTTTTCAAGGGCGAGTTCGCAGGGCTTTGGGCGGGTGTTGTAGTTGCTACTCATCGAAAAGCCGTAAGCCCCAGCATCTTTGATGATTAAAATGTCCCCATTTTTCGCCTTTGGCAAGGCTCTATCTTTGGCGAAAAAATCCCCACTTTCGCAAATGCCACCCACCACATCGCAAAGGCTTATTTCGCCGTCATTGTAAGGCAAAGCGATAGAGTGAAAAGCCTTATACAAGCTAGGACGCACCAAGTCGTTCATCGCCGCATCGACAACTACAAAGCGTTTGCTAGCGTTCATCTTTTCGTAAAGCACGCTACTTACTAGCTCGCCGCTTTTAGCGACTAAAAAACGCCCGGGTTCTAGCCCTATGGTTATATCAAGTCCGCTCAAATGCCCTAAAATTCCTTGCGCGTAATCATACAAATTAAGGCTTACTTCCTTTTCATAGCCCACGCCAAGCCCTCCGCCCACATCAAAGAATTTAAGCTCAATCTTCGCGGCTTTTAGCTCACGCACAAGCTGTGCGGTGAGCTTTGCGGCTTCAAAAATGGGCGCTAAATCAAGCAGCTGCGAACCTATGTGAAAATGCACCCCAACAGGCTCTAAAAACTCGCTCTTTGCCGCATAAAGATACATTTTTTTCGCATCCTCCACGCACACGCCGAATTTGTTTTCAGTAAGCCCCGTGGATATGTAAGGGTGCGTTTTAGCATCGACATTTGGATTGACACGCACGGAAATTCGAGCCTTTGCGCCAAGTTTTTGCGCGATTTTTTCAAGCAAAAGCATTTCAGCTTCACTTTCTAAATTTATGTACAAAATGCCGTATTTTAGGGCAAATTCAAGCTCGCTTTCACTTTTGCCCACACCGCTAAATATGATTTTATAAGCCTTTGCCCCAGCTTTTAAAGCCCGCTTTACCTCGCCGATACTCACGCAGTCAAAGCCGCTATCAAGGTTTGCGAGCATTTTAAGCAGGCTTAAATTTGAATTTGCCTTTACAGCGTAGAAAATTTGGGATTTTCTTGCCACAAAAGCGCCTTTTAAAGCCAAAAAATTTGCACGAATCAAATCAAAATCATAAAGATAAAAAGGCGTGCCAAATTCCTTTGCCAACGCCTTATAATCAACATTTGTAAGTGTTTTTACTGCATTTTTTTTCATCACTTTTCACAGCCTTTTTTTGTGATAAATTTCTAATTTTCGAGAGGTTATTATAGCAAAATTTAGCTAAAAATGCGTTTTTGCGGGGCGAATTTAGAGTAAAATTTTCGCCGCCACAGCCACAAGTGCGCTTTGTGAGCGCAAGATATTTGGGCTTTTGAGCTTGATTTTTCTTTGAAAAAGCATTCTTTCATCGTCTGTAAAACCGCCTTCTGCGCCGATAAAGAAAATATCATCTTCGCAAACGCCGTTAAATTCATCAGCTTCGCCGCTAAAATCTATCATTATAGCGTTAGGATAAGCCTTTGCGAACTCTTTTGTGTTTTCAAAGCACTCAAAGCGCATTATATCAGCACGCCCGCACTGCTCGCAAGAGCTGATTAAAATCCGCCGCAAACGCTCAAAATCCAGCACAAAATTGCCTTGCGAAAAGTGCGTATAAACCAAAATCAGCCTGCCAAGCCCAAGCTCGTTAAGCGTGGGCAAAATCCTTTCAAGCGCCTTTGGCTCGATGATACCAGCCGCAAGGCTTAAATTTGAGCTTTCAGCCTTTGCAAGCGTTTTTTGCTCCAAAACAAGCGTGCAAGAACTGCGCCCAAGCGAATTTAGCTTGTAAGTGTATAAAAAATCATCGCGCAAGTTGCGTAAATTTAGGCTTTCTCCCACTTTTGTGCGGCGCACTTTGAGATGACAAAAAGGTTCGCCTTTCAAGCAAAGCTCGCTCACACCAGCGTTTTCGTCAAACAAAAAGCGCATTATGGTATCTTAAAAGAAAGGGCGAGCAAAAGCAAACTCACAAGCAACACAAAAAAGCTAACCGCCCTGAAAGGCTTATACCGCTTGCTTTTCCTTGCTTTTTTAAAGGCGACAAACTGAAAGATACTCAGCCCAAACATCACCACCCACGCCGCAAGCATATATTTCACGCTAAGGCTCAGCTCATAGTGCTTTAAGGCAAGAAGCAAAAAGCCCGTGAAAAACACCACCGCAAAGAAAAAATAATAAATAGGCAAAAACACGCGGATTCGGCGGACAAAGTCAAATTCGGTTCTAAAATTGCCCTGAGTTAAAATCAAATAAACAAACATTAAAGCACCGCTGACAAGCACACTATAAAGGTGCAAAGCCAAGAAAAACTGATAGCTCTCTATCATTTTTCTTCACCCCCCCCCCTTGTGCGAGGCTAGGGCGTAAGTCGCTGTGCTTGGGGCAAGATAAGGCTCTAAATGCGAGTTTGGCACAGGTAAGGGGACATTTGTGTCATTGACTTCGGTTTTTTCATCGCTTTGTTCGATGCTGACATTTTGCTCTGTGTCAATGCTTGGGGCTTCTTTTTTCTCATCAGAACACGCCACAAAGACAAAAAACAACAAAAAAGGCACTAAAAATTTCATCAAAAACTCCACATATAGTTTGGTGCGAACTCGCACTTATTTTTCGTGCAATTATAACATATTTTTAACAAAAAGTTTCAAAAATTTTAAATTTTTTGCACTAATGTGTAAAATCGTAAAACTTGACAAAAAAGAATAATTATGTTATAAACTAAAAACATTGTATTTTTAACTTAAAAATTTACCTTTATTGTTTATAATTTTGAGAACCATAAGCAAAAATTTAAGGAATTTTTATGGAGATATTAAAGGCAAATCTTGACTATATCATCTTTGGGATACTCGGCTTTATGGCGTTTGTCGCCGTGTGGTGTGTCATCGAACGGCTGCTTTTTTTCCGCAAGGTTAAAGCGAGCGATTATCAAAGACAAGACGAGTTTGACAACGCTTTGAGCGAAAATTTGACGGCTTTGTATATCATCTACTCAAACGCCCCTTATGTCGGGCTTCTTGGCACTGTGCTTGGCATAATGATAGTGTTTTACGATATGGGGCTTTCGGGCAATATCGATGTCAAGTCCATAGTCATAGGGCTTTCGCTGGCTTTAAAAGCCACAGCACTAGGGCTTATCGTGGCTATACCGAGCCTAATGGCTTACAACGCCCTACTCCGCAAGGTTTCGCTTTTAAGCTCTCAATTTAAAGGCGCAAAATGACGGGCGTAGCTTGCATTTTAGCAAAGATGAGCGTGAATTTTAAGGACAAAATGATGAAAAATTCAGCTTTTAAAGGCTATCTATGATACGCTTGCCACGAAATGAAGGGCTCAATGTCGTTCCTTTCATCGACATAATGCTTGTTTTGCTGGCGATTGTGCTGAGTATATCTACTTTCATCGCCTATGGACACATAAAAGTAGAGCTACCAAAAAGCCAAGTCGCCCAAAAATCAGGCGATAAAAAAGAAAAAGTGCTTGTGAGTATCGATGAAAAAGACATTTTCTACTACAACGATACGGCTGTAAGCCTAGATGAGCTTGCAAATAAGCTTCAAACACTAGAAAAAAGCACGCTCGTGGAGCTAAAAGCCGACAAAAGCTCGAAATTTGAGAGCTTTATAGAGCTTATCAGCCTGCTTAAAGCAAGGCAGCACGAGAATTTTCAAATTCTCACGGAGAAAACACCGTGAAAACGCTCGTAAAATCAAGCCAAATGCCTGAATTTCAGCCCTTTGCAAAGGGCAAAGATGAGATGACAAATATCGCTAAAAGCACGCAAAAACAAGCCTTTGCGCTCACTTGCCTTGTCTTTTTGCCGCTGCTTTTGTTTTTCGTCTCTTTCAGCAAGCCCTTCAAAATCGAAATGAAAGGGCAAGACGCCATTTCTTTGGCGATGGCGCAGTTTGTGGCAAGCGGAGAGTTTGTCGCCCCAAAACTCGCCCCCGCACCAAGCCCCAAGCAAGACAAAAAAACGCACAAAAAAGAGCGCAAACAAGCCATAAATTCGGGCGCGCAAGAGAAAAAAGAAACAAAAGAGCAAGAAGAGCAAAATTTAGGCGGCGGGGCGCAGGTAGCAAACGCACAGCCCGCGCAAATCGGCACGCTAGCTTACGGCAAGGACGACAATCCTTTTTTGCGCGAAATCAAAGCCGCCATCGACAAAGCCGCTCGCGAAACCTACCCGCGACAAGCCGTTAAAATGCGCCTTTCGGGCAGGGTTTGGCTCGAATTTGTGTGGCGGACAAACAACAGCTTACAAGCCGTGCGCATCGTGCAAAGCTCTGGCTCACAGCTACTTGACCGCAATGTCTTTAAGATAGTAGCCCGCGCGTCAAAGGATTTCCCAGCTTACAAGGACGACATACGCATACAAATCCCTATTGACTACAATTTGCGCTGAATTTTGGGCGAAATTGAGTTAAAAAACGGGCTTTTTCAAGCTAAAATGCTGATTTGTTAAGCAAAAATTTAAGCGAAAAAAGCAAAATTTAAGCTTTTTGTGCTAAAATTTGCTTGCCCTTTTTCAGACCTGTGCAATGTCATCGCAAAGTAGCGCTTCAGGGTGGGAACACAGCAGAGCAGCCTTGTGTGGCGTGTGCCGCAGTCATCTGGGAAGGGGTTTGTCGCGCTTTTGAAAACTTTTTTACAAAAATTTATGCTTAAATCATTACAAAAACTTTGCAAGCTGTGAATTTAGCGTTTTCGTGGCTTATCAAGCGAATTTTTACCGAAATTTGCGCGTTTAATGATAAAAGCGTAAAAGCAGCACTTAAAAAGCTCTTACAAGGCAAAAACGCTTAATTTATAGCGCATTTTAGCAAACAAGGCTTATCAAAAGCCTGATTTATGGCATTTCAAAGTAAGTAAAATTTGCAAAATGTAAATTTTACGCGCGTTTGAGATGATTTAAGGCTTGCAAAAGGCGTAATTTAGCAGCATTTAAGCAAGCTGTATTTGTAAAAACTCGCTTTTAAGTGCCTTTAAAGCAAGCCACGCTTTTCAAGGCTCATTTTTACGCAAACTCGAAACAAGACACTCTCATCAAAACACTTTTTAAGCACGCTTAAAACAAAACTTATTTTTTAAAGTTTGCTTTCAAGCACTTTCAAAGCAAGCTACACTTTTCAAGGCTCGCTCTCACGCACGCTTAAAATAAAGTATTCTCATCAAAGCCCTTTTTTAAGCACACCCAAAGCAAAGCACGCTCGAAAAAAGCTAAATTTAAGGGTTTTAAGAGTAAGCCCCCTAGCTCAAAGCTAGGTTTTATGGGGCTTATTTGCTAGACTTTTTGCCTTTTGCTTTGGCTTTTGCCTTTTCAAAAGTCTCGTCTATCTTTTCGTTCGCCTTTTGCTTGACGCCCGCTTTGACGACTTCTTTGACGATAGCGTTTTCATCGGTGCTATCGACATACTCGTCTATCTTTTCAGCTGCCTTGTCTTTGACGGCACTTTTCACGGAGCTTTCAATGTCCGTGTTTTGCTGAGTTTGGTTTGATGATGAATTTGAAGCTGTGCCACCGCACGCCACGAAAAACACCACACCAGCGAGAACAAGTAGTTTTTTCATCGCTAATCCTTTCGTAAATCTTGCAAAATTTGCAGAGTAAAATTCTAGCGAAAAATTCACTCTCAAATCCAAACGACACGAATTTTTTACACTCTTTTTGACAAAATAGTGTGATTTTTTTGCCAAAATTTAAATTTTTGTAAATTTAGGCGCAAATTTACGCCCGCATTTGCTAAAATCAGCGCGAAATTCAGCCTTTAATAAAAATTCCGCCAAAATTTTAAATTTTTCAAACTCTTCTTGCTAAAAAAATTCAAAATTCTTCCTTTTCATTTACTCGCGGTTGGGGGGGGGGATTGTATCATTAGCTTATCTAAATTTTTAGCTCGTTCTTGTTAAACGAGTTTAAAAATTTGAGCTTTTTTTAGTGTGAAACTCATTTTAAGGGCTTTTTGCGAAACGCCTTGATGATTTTGCGCGAAAAAGGCTTGAATTTTGGGCTTTTTAGCAAGCGGTTGAGGGTTTAGAAATTTACTTACAAAGGATAAACAATGAAAAAATTGTTTATAGTGGCAAGCCTAGCGTTTGCCGTGTCGTTTGCTGTTGCCGAAGTGGTAACGCTCAAAGTGCGTGTAGGCATAAAGGACATTCAAAACATAGATTTTGAAGTCAGCAAGGGTAGAGAGGGGGTGGCAAATCTGCTTTATGATTACTGCACGAAGCTACCCAAAAAGACTATCAATGCCTTAAACAAAGAGAAGTTTTTTGAAAACGAACTCTCTTTTGTCTTTGACAATCCCGTCTCTGTCAATACAAGGCTAACAGGGCAGCCCTCACACATAGGAAACTGCAAGTTTGACAAGGTTAAAGGAGCTTACAAACTCGTGGAAATCAACGGCGAAGATGCTGTTGTGAAGCAAGGTTTAAGCAAGGAAAATATCATAGCTAATGTAACAGATGGCTTGATATTGTATTATGACGCTATGAGCAGTCAGTCGGCATTTAGGGCGCTTGAAGAAGTGGCTGAATTCATAGCCGAACAAAAAAGTCAAAAGGAGAAAAAATGACGAGTATCAAAAGTATAAAAACAAAGGCGATTGTCGCCCTTGTGCTGTCGGTGCTGGCTTTTGTGCCTGTCGTTGGCGTGGTTTTTACCATAGCTTTTTATGCTGTAATGTTTTTTGCGGTAAAGGGCGTGAAAGAAATTTCACAAAGCCCTACTCTGCTGCGAAATTTTGTGATTTTCGTTGGGCTGATGGTGCTTGGCGTGTTGCTTGCGAAATTTAGCTCAAACAGCATAGGCTCAGCCCTTGAATTTGCCGCTACGGGCAATGCTAGCTCCCTTATGAGCGGCACGGCTATGAGCATACTCAAAGTTGTCGTGGCGGTTGCGGGCGTGGTGTATGGCTTTTTTTATTACAGAGAAATGAGCCGTTTGAGCGATATAAATTTGTTTTTTATCGCTTATGTTTTCGTGCTGCTTAATGCCGTGCTTGGTGCTTTGCCGTTTATAAGCTGGATTGCGTGGCTTTTCGCGCTTGTAGCCTTTGTCTTTGAGCTTATCGCTTGGATAAAGTTAGAGCATATCAACAAAGCCACTGTGGCTATGATGTAAGGAAAGGCTATGCGTTTGTTTAAAATTTTACTGACAACGGCGTTTGTGGCGTTTTTTGTGGCGTGCGGTTCAAACGAACCAAAGGCTGTGGCGCTAAAATACGAGCAAAATATGCTTGATGGCAAAATCAACAAGGTTTTACCTCTCATCAATATGCCGACAAAAGACCCTTTTTGCGCGCTTGGAAAGGGCGATTGCAAGGAATTAACAGCACAAGAAAAACAGGCTTTTGAAAAGCAAATTGAGGGCAAGTTGCTGCAAATGAGTGCTGAAATGTCAAAGAGAATTCAAGCCAAAGGCGGCTTTGACAGGCTTGAATTCATCGGGGACAACACAGAGGGCAACAAATCCGTTGTAAATCTCAAAATTTACTTCAAAGACGGCTCAAATGTCGATGACAAGGTGCATTTGGAAAAGGTAAATGGGGACTGGAAAGTCAATCTTAAATAAACTTTTCATTCTCATTTTAACGCTCGTTCTTGCTTTTTGGGTGCTTTTGCCGTCCAAAGAGCAAGGGCTGAAAATGGGCGATTTGCCCGCTTTTCCACGCCTTGAAGTGCTGGATTTGGTGCTGCGGGCTGGGGTTGATTTGGACTCGTTGCTGATTTCAAGGCTTTCAAACAGCCCCTACTCTCACATAGGCGTGGTGATAAGCACTAAACCGCTGCAAATCCTGCACGCAAGCAGCACGGACACGCAAAACAAAGTCGCCATAAGCGAGTGGAGCGACTTTTTAGCCCACGCAAAAGCCCTTGCGATAAAACGATATGTGAATTTAACGCACAAAAAGCGCGTAATGGCACATTTAAAGGCGCAAGTGGGAAAGGAATTTAGACTCACAAACGATGAAACAAGGCTTTACTGCACCACTCTCATCGAAGATGCCTTTAAACAAGGCTTAAACCTAAATTTAGCTTACGAAAAGCTTGATTTGTCCTTGCTTTCAGGCAAATATCTCTTTCCAAAAGCCTTTTATGAGGACAATGCCAGCCTTTTGCTGTATGAATTTAAGCGTTAAAATTAAAAAAAATCACAAAAACATTGAAAAATTTAAGCATTATTTAATGTAAGTCAAAATGCCTAAATTTACTTTATCAAAGCCGAAATTTCCTTGAAATTCGCGTGCTTGCTGTCTTTTAAAAGGGCAAACACAACGCTCTCACTTGGCAAAACGCTCAAAGTTTCAGTCGCTGAAAGAGAGTGAAAAAAGTTAAGTGCCATTTCGTAGCTTTTGCCACTGCGTGAGCTGATACAATCACCCACCACAACACATTCATAGCCCAAATTCACAGCCTGCACTACGCTTTGAAGCACGCAAATATGAGCTTCTATCCCAAAAATGACAAGGGTTTTGCACCCGCTACTTGCGACAAATTCACGCATAGCCCTGTCGCCAAATATCCCAAAGCTCGTTTTTTCAAGCACTTTTGCGTTTTGAGGAATTTTTATTTGCTCGCAAGTTTTGCCAAGTCCCTTTGGATACTGCTCACTCACTAGGCTTTGCGCGCCTAAAATTTCAGCCACTTGCAAAAGTAAATTTGCATTTTTTATCACCTCATCTTTGTGCGCCATTAAGGGCAAAAGTTTTTCTTGTATATCTATACAAACAAAGAGCGTATTTTTAGTATCTAGTAGCATTGAGCGTCCTTTTTATGAATTTATCTGTCATTATAACAAATTTCGCTCAAATTTGATAAATTTTTCGTGCATTAACACAAGATAAACAAATTTTTGGCAAAATTGCAAGCAAATTTACTCTAAAAGGATAAAAGATGAAAAAAATTTCATTTGTCTTGGCTGCGCTTTTGACAAGCGTGAGCCTAAACGCTGCTGTGGTGGCAACTGTCGATGGTAAAAATATCACCGACACCGAAATCAACGAGCTTTTGCAAGGGCAAAATATCAACAACCTGCCCGCTCAGCAAAAGCAAGCCATCATTCGTCAATACATAGCCGACAGGCTGCTTTTAGCCGAAGCGAAAAAGCAAAACTTCGAGAAAAGCAACGATTACAACAAGGCTTTGGCTTTGGCAAAAGACCAAATCATCGTTACGCTTTATCAAAAGAAGCTTTTTGATGCCGCAAAAGTCGATAACAAGGCGATTAAAGACTATTACGACAAAAACAAGGCTCAGTTCGTGCGCCCTGCGGCTGTCAAGGCTAAACACATACTCGTGTCAAACGAAAGCGATGCTAAAAGTATCATCAACGAGCTAAAAGCCCTAAAAGGCGATGCTTTAAGCAAAAAATTCAGCGAAATCGCTAGTGAGAAGTCTATCGACACAAACACAGCGCGAAATGGCGGGGATTTGCCGTGGTTTGGCGAGGGTGATATGGTAAAGCCATTTTCTGACACTGCCTTTTCACTCAAAAAGGGCGAGATAAGCAAAACGCCCGTAAAAACGCAGTTTGGCTACCACATCATCTACAAGCAAGACGCCCAAGCTAAGCAGCAGCTGAGCTTTGAGCAAGTAAAAGGCGAGCTAGAAAACGCTTACAAAGTCGAAGAAATGCGAAAACTGCTCGTGCAAAAGCAACAAGAACTTTACGAAAAAGCCAAAGTAGAGATGAAATAATGGGCGTTTTGGACATAGTTAAGGCTGGTGTTGTAAGCGGCGATGAGCTAAATAAAGTTTATGATTATGCCAAAGCGCAAGGCTTTGCGATACCAGCGGTAAATGTAGTCGGCTCAAACTCCATAAATGCGGTTTTAGAGTGCGCTAAAAAGGTAAATTCGCCCGTCATCATTCAGTTTTCAAACGGCGGGGCGAAATTTATGGCGGGCAAAAACTGCGAAGGTGGCGATGTGCTAGGCGCGATAAGTGGTGCAAGGCACATTCATTTGCTCGCTCAAAGCTATGGTGTGCCTGTGATAGTCCATACCGACCACGCCGCAAGAAAGCTTTTGCCGTGGATTGACGGGCTTATAAACGCTAGTATGGAACATAAAAAGGCGTTTGGCGTGGCTTTGTTTAGCTCTCATATGCTGGATTTGAGCGAAGAAAGCCTTGAAAGCAATTTAAGCACCTGCGAGAGCTATCTTAAAAAGCTCAGCGAGCTTGGAATTTGCCTTGAAATAGAGCTTGGCTGCACGGGCGGCGAAGAGGACGGCGTGGATAATACAGGCATTGACAACGCTAAACTTTACACGCAGCCCGCTGATGTCGCACTTGCCTTTGAAAGACTTGGCAAAATCAGCGATAAATTCAGCATCGCCGCTAGCTTTGGCAATGTGCACGGCGTTTATAAGCCCGGCAATGTGAGCTTGCAACCGAGCATTTTAAAGAATTCACAAGCCTTTGTCAAGGAAAAATTTGCCTTGCAAAGCGATAAGCCTGTGAATTTCGTCTTTCACGGCGGAAGTGGTAGCGAGCTAAAAGACATAAAAGATGCTGTAAGCTACGGCGTGATAAAGATGAATATCGACACAGACACGCAATGGGCGTTTTGGGACGGGGTGCGAAACTATGAAAGCACCAACAGAGCGTATTTGCAAGGGCAAATCGGCAACCCAGATGGCGATGATAAGCCAAACAAGAAGTATTACGACCCGCGCGTGTGGCTAAGGGCTGGCGAGGAAAGTATGATAAAGCGACTTGAAGTGGCTTTTGAGGATTTAAACTGCGTGAATCGCAATTAAATTTAGATAAAAGCTAAATTTAAAAGGCTTTTAGTAGCTTTAAGGCTTTAAATTTAAGCAAACAAGGGCTTTCAAAAGCCCTACAAAAATGCTTTGCAAAGAGCAAGCGACTTAAAGGCTTTTAGCAAGAGCCAGATAAAAATTTAAGAAAGCGGATAAAAATGGAAAAAATCGACCAACTTGTCCTGCCCGAAATCAAAGAGCGCAAGGGCTTTTTAGTTTATCTTAAAATCATCTTTATCCCTTGTGCGATTTATGCTTTGGCTGTGGCGGCGTATTTTGGGCGCATTGACTTTAAGATAGAGTTCATCTCACTCGTGCTGATGGGCGTTATCTTGTTTGTCGCTCTCATCTTTGCAAGGCATAACGCCGAATACGCTTCAAGCTTTTTAGAACAACAAAAAGATGAATTCAAGCACGCCCTAAAAGCCTACATAATGCGAAATTTCTTAACTATCGGCAAGGAAACAAAGAGCAATGCGAGCTTTGACGAGTTTGCAAGCGCATACATAAAAAGCGCGCGCAACGAAAACTTCGCCACTATCGCTACAAGCGTCTTTGCGACTATGGGCATTTTAGGCACTTTCATCAGCATAGCCTTGTTTGTGCCGACTTTTAGCACGAGCGATTTGGGTTCGTTGGAGGGCGAAATTTCGCTCTTTTTGGGCGGCATTAGCAATGCTTTTTACATTTCTATTTATGGGATTTTTTTAGCTTTGTGGTGGATATTTTTCGAGCGTTTTGGGCAAAGTAAGATTGAGCGCCTACTCTACCGACAAAAAAACGCCACAAGCAACTTTTTTTGGACAAAAGACGAGTTGGAGCAAAGATACTTTACACAAGGGCTGGCGCATTTTGAAAAAATCGGCGTTATCTTCGAGCAAGTCAGCAACGAGGACTTTTTCAAAGAACTCAACCGCAGCATAGAGCGTAAATTTGGGCTTTTCCAAGAAATGCTGAGCGTGGAGGAAAAAGCCATACACATAAGCAGCGAGCATATCAAGCAAAATATGAACGAACTGCACCGCGCGCAAAAAAATCAAAAAGATTTAAGCAGGGTGTATGTGGAGATGATAGACGCTGTAAGCTCCTTGCAGCAGAGCTTAAAGGACATCAATATAAGAATGAGCGAGCAGTATAATCATCTCACCGACATTAGCGCGCAAAAAATTCAGCATTTAGACAAAACCCTAGCCGCCTTTGGCGAAAAGGTAGAGAGCCTAAAACGCAGCTTTGGCTACTACCAAGATATGATGCTGCAAAACCAAGAAAAGGTTTTTCAAGGCTTTAAGCAAAGTATGATACAAGGCATACGCGAATTCAAAGAAGCCTACGAGGAAGAAAAGCACATCGATGGGGGCATAGAGCTGATGAGTCAGCTTAAAGCCGACATCACACAGCTTGACAACGAAGCTAGCGAAGTCATCGCAAAACTCAACAGCGACAAGCCAAATCAATGAAAAATTTAGACAACAAACTCTTTTTTATGAGCTATGCGAATTTAGTGGCGGGGCTTTTCTTTGCTATGCTTTTCATAGTGGCGGGCATTTTGCTGAAAAACACGCTTGCAAGAAGCGATTTGCAGGGCGAGCAGGCGAGTTTAAGGCAAGAAAGGGCTAAATTCGAGCAGGACAAAGAGGACTTTAAACAAAGCCAAGCCCTTATTTACGCCCTTGCGAAAAAGATAAGCACGGAGAAAAACGCCAGCTCACTTTCGTTTAAGGACAAAGAAAATCTCATCTTACTCGCCGCACTTGATGAAAAAGAAAAAAAGCTCAAAGGCTTAAACGACAAATTTGCCAAGCTTAAAAGCGAGATTAAGGCGTTAAATGCCGTTAAAGAGGGCTTTGCCTTTGAGTTGCAGGCTAAATTTGACACGAATTTATCCAGCACGACAAGGGGTTCGCTGAGCCTGCCGAGCGAGGTTTTTTTTGAAAAGGATTCGCATCTTATACGCAATGAAAACAAGCCCAAAATCAGAGGCATTTTAAACACTTATTTTAACGCTATCTTACAAAACAAAGAGTTGATGAAAGGACTGCAATTCATCAGCATACAGGTTTATGTTACAGATGAGAGCTTGTCCGTCCCCCAAAAAATCGCCCTTTCGAGCAAAAGAGCGGACGAGCTTTTGAGCTTTATAACTTCTTTTTATAAAGATGAACGCTTACAGCAGTATTTGCTTGTCAGTGCTGCCTTTGCGCCTAAAAAAGACAGCGCAAGTAGTCGCGTGGAATTTCGCCTTTTTATCTCTAACGACTTTGTTTTTCAAAGGGTGCAGGATTTGTTGATTCAATGAGAAATTTTAAGAGTCAAATTCAAAAAGCCACGCTTGATGGCTTTGAGTTTTTCATCAAACGCGATGATTTGCTGGGCGATTATCTTGGCGGGAACAAGGCGCGAAAACTTGAATTTTTCGTCAAAAACGCCCATAAATTTGAGCGAAATTTAAGGATAATAAGCTACGGTAGCTCCCAAAGCAATGCGCTTGCGGCTTTAAGCGTGTTTGCAAGGATAAATGGCTTTACGCTCATTTTCGTGTGCGAAAAAATCTCAAATTTTTTAAAGCAAAACCCCTGTGGCAACTACGCTTTTGCCTTGCAAAATGGGGCGCAAATCGTTGAGAATTCACGCTTTTCATCAAGGCGCGAAATGGCTTTGAGTTTGTGCGAGGAAAAGGACATTTTCATCGAAGAGGGCGTGGCGTGCAAAGAAGCACAATGGGGCTTTAAAACGCTTGCCGATGAGATAAAAATGCAAAGCAAAGAAATGAAGTGCAAATTTGACATATTTTTGCCCGCTGGCACGGGCGCAAGTGCGCTTTATTTAGCTAAATTCAGCGAGTTTCGCGTCTTTACTTGCACTTGCGTGGGCGATGAGGGCTATCTTAAACGGCAAATGCTTGCATTAGAGCCAAATTTTGACATAAAAATCATCGACAAAAAAAGCGATTTAAGAGAGATTTTACCGCCCATAGCCTTAAATTTACCGCCTTTTTTCGCTAAAAAATACCCAAATTTAGCCCTAAATTTACTCACTTTTTTACAAGGGGCAAAAACTTGCTTTTTTGAGCTGAAAAATTCATTGTTTAGAGTGAAAAATTCACTTTTAAGGGCTAAAAAATCGCCCTTTCAAACGAAAAATTTGCTTGAAAACCCTGCAAATTCGCCACTTTGCCCCAAGCAAAAGCCTCAAATTTTTATCCTTAAAACCCCGCGCAAATTTCATTTTGCCAAGCCTTACAAAGAGCTTTTAAGCATTTATCAAAGGGCGTTGAAGCAAACGGGCATTGAGTTTAGCTTGCTTTATGATGGCGTGGGACTGCGGACTATGCTTTTTTACCGCGACATTTTTACGCGCAAAGTGCTTTATATCCATCAAGGCGGCACAAGGGGCAACGCCTCACTGCTTGAACGCTACAAATTCAAGCACTTACTTTAAAATGCTATAATGGGCTAAATTCACACAAAGGACAAAAGATGAAAATGCGGGTGTATTACGAGGACACGGACGCTGGGGGCGTGGTGTATCACAGCAAATACTTGAATTTTTGCGAGCGGGCGCGGAGTGAGCTTTTTTTCGAGCATTTTCCTTATATCTTTGAGGCGAGCAAGGGGCATTTTTTGGTATCTCAGGCTGAATGCGCCTTTATCAAACCTGCTAAACTTGGGGATTTGCTCGAAATCAAAACTCAAATCATACAAGTAAAAAGGGCTAGCGTGCTGCTTATGCAAGAGATTTTTCGCTGTGATGGAGCGAATTTGAGTCAAAAACTCTTTCAAGCACGCTTTACCCTTGCTTTTGTCAAGGACGAAAAGCCTTGTGTGATGAGTGATGAGCTTAAAGCGGTTTTTGAGCGACTTTTTTAGGCTAAATTTCGCCCTTTGCTTGAATTTTTTCTCACTTGCTGGCAAATTTTAGCCTTGCTAATCCTTGTTTTTGCTTGAAATTTTTAACTCTTTGCTGTTTTGATTAACAAAATTTGAGCTATAATTTTACTTTGCTTTTTGGTAATGAGTGTTACATTTTGCCAAATTTAATGCGAATTTGCAAAAAATTTTATTTAATGCAAAAAGGCTATTTTAAGGCAAAAGGCGTGAATTTAAAGCCAAAAAGATGAAATTTAAGGGAGAAAACTTGCTGGGTAAAAGGGCTGTGGCGGTGCTGTTGATGAGCTTTTGCGCTCTTGTGGGCGATGAGAGTTTAAGCAAGGGGCAAAGTTTAGGCGAAAATTTGCTTATCAGCGCAGAAAATCAAAGCACACATAAATTCATAGCAAATTTAAACGAAAATTCAGCAAACGCCATAAACACCGCAACGCTCGCAAATGCTGAAAATTCAGCAACGCTCGCAAAGGACGAAAATTCCACGAACGCCGAAAGCTCCGAAATTTCAAGCGATGAGAGCGATTTTGGTTTTGATGAATTTGAAGCTGAATTTGAGAGTTTTAAGGTAAATGACCCGCTTTCAGGCTACAACAAAATGATGACGCGCTTCAATGTCGCCCTTTACACCTACGCTCTGCGCCCCATAGCAAAGGGCTATGAGTTTGTGATGCCCGAATTTGCAAGGGTTGGCATAAAAAATTTCGCAAGCTATATCAATATGCCCATTCGTTTTTTGGGTAATGTTTTGCAGCTTAAATTCAAAGAAGCTGGCACGGAGCTTAAACGCTTTGGTGTCAATACTATCTTTGGCTTTTTTGGGCTTATAGACGCAGCGAGCAAGGCGCAAATCCCACTGCACCACGCTGATTTTGGTTTGGTGCTGGCGCATTGGGGCGTGGGCGGGGGCTTTCATTTCGTGTTGCCCGTTTTAGGACCATCAAATTTACGCGACACGCTTTCTATCCCTGTAAATTGGTATGCTAGCCCGATTACTTACGCAGCCACTTATGATTCATCGGCGTGGATAAATTGGTTAAGCGTTGGTATAACAAGTTTTGTTATGATTAACGAAGCGTCTTTAAATACGCCAACGCTTGATGAGATTTTTTACAAAACGCCAAATCTCTACCCTTTCCTGCGCGATGCGTATGAAAAAAGGCGAATGGAAATGGCAAAATAAAGGAGAAAAAATGAAAAAATTCGTTTTGTTTTTGTGCGTGGCTTTGAATTTGTGGGCTTTGCCCTTGCAAACTCTGCCACAAACTATGCAAACTAACATTGACAAAAGTCGCGCTTTGCTTAAAAAAGAAGCAAACACCGACAAAGCCGCACAGCAAATCATCGCGCTTTTTGACAAGGTATTTGACTATGAGCTTATGGCGAAGTTGAGTTTGTCAAAGCGTTACAACACCCTAACGCCCGCTCAAAAAAGCGAATTTAACAAAGCCTTTGAAGAGCAGCTTAAAGTGAGCTTTACAAGCAAACTTGGGCTTTACAAGGACGAGGAAATCAAAGTAACGACTTTGGACAAGGTTAAAGAGCGTATGTTTTTAAATTCACAGATGATAATCAACGGCGAAGTGAAAAATATCATCTTTAAATTTTACGACAAAAAGGGCGACTGGCTCATTTATGATGTGGATATTTTGGGCGTAAGTATCATACAAACTTACCGCTCACAATTTGCGGATTTGCTTGACAAAGCAGACTTTAACACCTTGCTTGACACGCTCAAAGCAACGAAATTTGAAAAGATAAATGCTCGTTAAAATTTACAAAAGGCTCATCGACAACGCCAAAGTTGTCTTCATCGCTACCTTTTGCGTTTGCGTGCTTTTAAGCACCTTTGCCTTTAAGCTTGGTGTTGATGCAAGTGCGGACAGCTTGATGCTTGATGATGATAAGGATTTGGAATTTTTTAGGCAGGTGAGCAAGGATTATGTGAGTGATGATTTTTTAATGCTTGCCATCAAGCCAAAGGACGAAAATCCTTTCTCAGCTCAAAGTTTGTCCTTGCTAAAAGCCTTAAAAAGCGAGCTTGAAAGCATAGACGGGGTTAAGGGAAGTTTAAGCATTTTAAACGCGCCCTTGCTGCAAAGCACCGATGATACGGACTTAAAGCACTTATTGCAAAGCGTGCCAAATCTCACAAGTGCTGAGATAAACGCCACCAAAGCAAGGACTGAAATCCTGCAAAGCCCATTTTATAGGGACAATATCATCTCAAAAGACGGCAAAAGCACGGCTTTTGTCATTTATCTTGGGACGGATTTTTATCATCTAGCCTTGCTTGATAGCAGGGCAAACGCCCTAAATTCAAGCCAAAGAGCGCAAATTCAAGGCGAGCTTGAATCTTACCAAGAAAAGCTCAAAATCCAAAACAAAGAACGCTTAAACGCCATAAGAGCCGTGATAGCAAAGTATGAAGCGCAGACAAACGGGCTTTATCTTGGCGGCGTGTCGATGATAGCTGATGATATGATAAGCTACATAAAGGCTGATTTGCTCGTGTATGGAGTGAGTTTAACCCTGCTTTTGAGCCTAGTTTTGTGGCTTTTTTTCCGCAAAATTTCGCTCGTGCTTTTCACACTCTTTGTTTGCGTGCTTTCGCTTGGCACGGCAAGCGGGATTTTCGCGCTTTTAAATTTCAAAATCACAGTGATTTCATCAAACTACCTTGCTCTAATGCTCATCATCACTATCTCACTCATCATACATTTGCTTACCCATTTTATAAACCTTTGCAAGAAATTTCCACGCTCAAATATCCACTACAAAGTGCTTGCCACGCTTTTAGCAAAGAGCCGACCTAGTTTTTACGCTATCTTAACCACAGCCATAGGCTTTTTAAGCCTTATTTTAAGCCGTATCGAGCCTGTGATAAAGCTTGGAGTGATGATGAGCGTGGGTATTAGCGTGAGTTTGTTGCTTTCGTTTTTGCTTTTTGCAAGCCTTATGCCAAGCCTAGAAAATGTGCGATTTGACGACAAAAAGGGCTTTAAGGTAAATTTCTTGGAATTTTGCGCGAAATTCAGCCTAAAACAGCAAAAACTCATCTTCGCCATAAGCGCGCTATGCGTTGTGGTGTCGCTTTTTGGCATAGTGCAGCTTAGAGTTGAAAACTCTTTTGTAAATTATTTCAAAAACAGCTCGCCCATCAAACAAGGCTTGCTCGTCATCGACAAGGACTTTGGCGGCACGCTGCCCCTTGAACTCATCGTTACTTTTAAGGACAAAAACACAAGCGCCACAAACGCCGATTTTGACAGCTTTGAGAGTGAATTTGAAGCTTTGAGTAATGACGAAATTTACTGGTATAACTCGCACAAAACAAGAGTCGCAAAACTCACACACGAATACCTTGCAAAAAATAAATTCATAGGCTCTGTGCTGAGCTTAAACAGCCTTTTAGAACTTGGCAAGGGCATTATGGGCGGGCAGGATTTAGATGACTTTACTTTGGCGTTTTTGAGCGAAAATTTGCCCGAAGAATTCAAAAAAGACTTACTCAACGCCTATGTCAATGTCGAAAAAAACCAACTCCGCTTTGTGATGAGGGTTAAGGACTCCGACCCACGCTTAAAAAGAGATGAATTCATAAGGCAAATTCAAAGCGACATTAACGCGCTTTTAAAGGACGAGCAAGTTTCTAGCGAGCTTACGGGGCTAATGCTGCTTTACAACAATATGCTTCAAAGCCTTTTTGCTTCGCAGTTTAACACGCTAGCCTTTGTCGTGGGGACGATTTTCTTGCTCTTTGTCTTTGTCTTTCGTAGCGCAAAATACGCTCTTATAGGCATTGTCGCAAATGTCGTGCCTTTGAGCGTAGTGTTTGCGTTGATGGGCTTTGCGAGCTTGCCGCTTGACTTGATGAGTATCACCATAGCCGCCATTTGCATAGGGCTTGGCGTTGATGATAGCATACATTATATCTACAACTTCAAAAAAGAACTTGCCGCGCGCCAAGCCATAAAGGCTGGCAGCACTTTTGCCACCGCACGAGCCATCAAACTTTCGCACTACACCATAGGGCAAGCCTTTTTCCAAAGCAAAATCGCCATCATCATCGGCTTTTGCACGATGATGAGCAGCAACTTCACGCCGACTATTTACTTTGGTGCGCTCACGGTGCTTGTAATGGTGCTTTTGCTTTTAGGAAGCCTGCTCTTGCTACCAAGTTTGCTTGCTTTGATACGCCCTAAAACGAAAAACTGCCGTTCATATAGGACACAATCAAAGTAAAAATCACAAAAACGCTTATGGCTACGAGCAGGTATTGCACGAAAATGTTCATTGAAAACCTTTTTGGAGAATTTTTAAGATAATGTTTGCTAAATTTAAGGCTTTGAAGCGGTGCGAAATGCGGGCTTTCACGCTCTCATCAAGCTCGCCAAGCGTTTTATCAAAGCCGTTTGGGATAAAAAGGCTATCATAGCCAAAGCCGTTTGCGCCACGCTCGGCGGCTATGACACGCCCGTGCATAAAGCCTTGCGCCGTGTAATCGCCCCAAAGCGAGCTTATAGCGATACAAGCCGTGTAAAACGCCGCGCTTTGCTCTAAATTTAGGGCTTTTAGCTCGCTTATGAGTTTAGCGCGGTTTGCCTTGTCGGTTTTTTGCGCCGAAAAACGCGCCGAGCGTATGCTAGGTGCGCCGTTTAAGGCTGCTACGCTTATGCCGCTATCATCAGAAAGCGTGATAAACTCGCCCTTTTGCTTTTGACTCAAAGCGCAAAAGACGGCTCTGCTTTTAATCAAAGCATTTTCCTTGAAGCTAGTGCCGTTTTCTTCAATCTCAAAAGGCTTTAAAATTTCTCCAAAAGCGTAAATTTCATAGCCTTTTAGCAAAGCTTTGATTTCAGCCACCTTGCAAGCGTTGTTTGACGCTAAAAGTATCTTCACCATTTCCCTTTCTCATTAACAAAACGCTTAACATTATAGCGAAAATTTGTGAAAATATCTTGTTTTTTGGGCTTTTTTGGTGGATTTGTTTTTCTTTAATTTCACAAAAATTTAAAATCCTATGAAAAAATTTGAAATTCTTGCAAAAAATTTTCAAAAATTTTAAAAAATTCAAATTTTTCACAAAATTTTCTCAACCCTTGCAAAAAATTCAAAAAG
>OIZF01000232.1_pt1 | contig 39416 bp, 21 predicted proteins | sample 1588471 | NCBI WGS metagenome assembly OIZF01 (sample SAMN03283279) | human gut metagenome | biome: human-associated habitat; material: feces | host: Homo sapiens | place: Peru | collected 2012
AATAGCTGCATCTTTTCCCGACGCGAGACGCGTCGCCCCCATTAGAGGTAGCGTTCGGTGCTTGAGTCCGTTCGCATGTTTACTTTTCACCGAACAGCCATAACAACGAATAGAATTCCCAAAAACGACACCATAGGCTCGGGGTGTAGCGGGTTAAGAGGCTCGAGGGTTAAAAGGGGTTAGAGGGTTAGAGGGTTAAGAGGTTAGGGGGTTAAAAGATTACCATAACGTGCCTAACACACAAAGGTTACTTTATAACCTCATAACCTCATAACCTCATAACCTTATAAACCTCATAACCTCATGACCTCAAAACCTCTCATAACCTTGCTTTCTCAATGCCTCTGGCGGCGTACAGAGTAGCCACCGCCCGACGATTTGCCGGTTGAAGCCTTAGGCTGACGCGAACTCGTCTTGGCCGGTTTGCTCTGCTTCGTCGAGCTGCCAGTCGACACCTTCGTTGTGCTTGTGCGGCGCGTGCTCGACGTGCGACGCGAAGTAGACGTGCGCCGGCTTGTGCGCGAAGCCTTGCCAGCCGCAGCTAACGAGTCAGCCGCCGCCTGCGCCAGCGAGTCGGCACGCAATTTGGCATAATAAGCACTGTCGCGACCGTAAACGTGCTCCTGCACATCAACCAGCTGCTTCTCAATGCGTTTCTGTTCGCGAATTACCGCAGAGTCGTCCGTGCAATAGTTCGACAGCAAGCGGTCCTGCAAATTCACAGCCTTGTAAATGTCGCCCTTGTAACACTTCATTGTAAAAAAGTCGTCGGCCGACATCATAGCCGCATTATTCAGCGACGAGCCCATCAGCATCAGCTTGCCCAGATAAGGCGCAATGTCACTCATCTTCACCCAAAACATGGGGTACTGCGCCAGCTCGCCGCCAAAGTCAGCATCGCCGCGTTTCAGCACAGGGCAGAGCGCCGTCACCTGACTGCGGAAAGTAGCCGTATGCTGGTCGTAGTAAGTACTCTCCTTTACAAAGTAAGCCTTCACCTCGTCCGACGGAATGTCAGCATCGTTCACACGCACCTTGTCACCCTTCGACTCGTAAAAGATGTGGTAGCGGTCCATCAACTGCTTGGCCGTCACCTCGTTCTTAGCCGAAAAGTCCTCGTTGCCGTCAAGTTTATAGTCGTAAGCCTTGATTTGCTTGCGCAGCAGCAACTTAAACAAGTACGTAAACAAATTCTCGCGTCCGTCCTGCGGCGTGGTAGGGTAGTAGAGCACCGCATTCTGTTCCTTGCTCAAGTCGATGGTGCGGTACAAGTCGCGTCGCCAGGCCGCATCAGCCGGCATGGTCTGTGCGGTCGGAAACTCGCGGTATGCGCTGCCTTGCGGCGCGTTGAGTTGTTGTTCCTGTCGAGCCTGCTGTTCAGCGCGCCGGCGTGGCGGCTGAGCCTGGGCCACATCAGCGTAAGCTGTAGCACAGAGCAGCAGTACAAGGGCAAATATCTTTTTCATGAGGTTGTGTTAATTTACTATCACTTCGAGACTACCGTTAAGGTTGCGCGCAATGCCGTCGGGACCGATGGCACGCACCTTCGATATGTAGAAACGCTGGCCGCGGCGCAGCTCGCGCATCAAGTTACGTTGGTTCTCGGTAAAGTTGGCACCCGCCGAGGGTTCGGGGCGGAAGTTGCCCATGCGGTCGGCAAACACCGTTTCAAAACTCAGCACCTTGAACGGGATATTGAGCAACCCGTCGTCAATGGCAGCCCCCAAGCCATGAGCACCAATAATGCTCCCCTTGGCTATGCGGCCACCCCTAAAGCGGTCGGCTCCCACCTGTATAAAGGCCGTCGGGTCGGGCAGTTTGCGCACCTGGAAGGTAAACTGGCCCATATTCTGCGCCTTGCCGTTCACCGTGCCGCTCACCGTAAAGGTCACGTGTTCGCCCACTCTGGCCGGACGTGCCGTATACTTGCCAGGGCCGCGCTGCACAAGCGAGCCGCCCGTCATGGTCAAGTGCACACCAGCATTGCCGCCCGCAGCCGTCACACTGATGGGGTTGTCAAAGCCTGCATAGAGCACATTCATCAAGTCGGCCGCCACAGTGGCACCCGTGGGCGGTGCTATCACATTATACTTCTGCGTAAAGTTGCGGCGAATTACATCACCCGCAGCGTTAGGCATCAGTATGTAACCCGAAAAACTGTACTGGCCAGGCCCCCCCACCGTAAAGTTGTAAGAGCCGTCGGCCGCAATGCGCCGGCCGTTCACATATATCTCGGGGCGCTGCGTGGTGTCGACAGCCGCCATAAATATCTTAGAGCGGAACTGCTCGCCGGGGTACAGCGTGGTAGCCTCGGCCGACACATAGGCGTTAAGCTGGTTCACGCGGATATCCTTCAAGTCGATGTTAGCCAGCAGCGTGTGCACCACCTCGTTCTCAGCCTTGCGCACATCACTCTGCAGCTTGGCCAGCATTGTCACCGCGGCCACCGAGGGCATCTCCTCAAACATATACTGCTGCCAGTTCTTGCCCACCGTATTCTCGTTGCGGGGCACATCAGTCGACAGGTTCGAGGCAATGATAGCCTTTTGCCGCGGGTCAGTCACGAGCGCCAGAATGCGGTTGCGGAACGAGTTGATGGCATCGAACAGCTGTTTGCCCTTGCCCCGTGCCGGAGCCAGCATCACGCGGTTAGAGCCCTCAAGGTCCTCCTTATTCTGCAAGTTGTCGGGGTCAGCGTCCTTGCCGTCAGCCTCACGGGCAATGGCCATACGCAGTTCGCCGGCAAAGTTGTATAGCGAGTCGCTCATACGTTTCACCTCCATGGCCTTGTCGTACCATGGCTTCACCTTTGCCGGATTACCCTTCATGGCCTCGGCAAAGTCAGCGTAGAGCGCTTGGTTCTCCTTCATGGCATTGCCAGTGGTGCGCTTCAGGCTCTCGCCAATCATGGTGAAGCCCTTCAGCACGTCACTCGACACATTGAGCGCCAACATAGCCATTAACACGATATACATCAGGTTAATCATCTTTTGGCGTGGAGATACCGGTCTTTTCTTTACAGACATCTGTAGTAATGTTATTATATATTCAAATTCTTCGCTTGGCGTGGGCAGGCCGCAATAACCGTTATTGCAGTATCGTATACTTTGCTTGTAGTTAGTGCGGGCTGAAAGCTATCCGTTATTGCAGTATCGTATACTTTGCCTGTAGTTAGTGCGGGCTGAAAGCCCAATGTAGCACATAGCCCAGGGCAAGCGTAGCGACACCCTGGGTGTCCTGTGTTGGAGCAGTCGCGCCCTGTAAGGGCAAAAGCCTTAATTATGTACACCCTTGCCGCTCTATCTATGCTTTTGCCCTTACAGGGCGCGTCAATAGGTGCTGTGGGTGTAACCCAGGGTGTCGCTTCGCTTGCCCTGGGCTATGTGCTCCACTGGGCCTTCAGCCCGCCTTTCAAGCACGTCACGGCGTCAGCCACATCAGCATATCAGCCCATTAGCATATCAACCCATAATCCTCGGCGTCAGCCCTTATGTTCTTGCGGCCACGCGGACGTCAGTCCGTGGCCGTCCGCCGCGCAGCGGCCTTATGTCCTTATGCTCTTATGTCCTTATGTTTCCCGCGTTAGCGGCAGCCATGCCACGCTACGGCGTCAGCCCTTATGTTTCTTATAGTATGGGGCGCAGCCCCCATACCAAAGTTATGTTTCTTATGTAGCTTATGTTCTTATGTCTCCGCGGTAAGCGCAAAACTAAGCGCAAAGCAACCAGCCCCGCGCTAAGCGAAGAACAACGTCACATCAACAAGCCCGACTTACTCCGCCTGCTTCGGCATATTCACCGCCATGGCGTCAATCATGCGGCGGTACACACCATTAAGCTCCTCAATGCGTTTGGCCAGCTGGCGCGTCTCCTCATTGATTTGTTCGATAGTGCCCACCTGCTTGCTGATACTCTGAAAGTGCAAGTCATAAGTCTTGTTGATAGCCGTGAGCGTGCGGTTAAGCTGCGCCATCTCCTCACTGTCGTGAGCCAGACGTGCGCTCTGCTCGTCCACCTTGGTAAAGGTGTCAGCCAGTGTGCGCAACTTGGCAATGTATGCCTGCGTAGCCTCCTCCATTTCGGGCGAGAGCACCGCCTGTGCGCGACGCAGCAACTCATCGTTTGCCAACCGTATGATTTCCGCCAACCGCTTAGCCTCAGCGTCAAAGGGCTGGGCGCCAGCCGGCGTGGCAGCCGCAATGGCAGCCTGTGCCGCCTCGGCCGCATTCGCCGTAGCAGCCGCCGTAGCAGCAGCCGTTTCGGGCGCAGCATTACCACCCCCGTCAACAGTAGCAGATGTAGCAGCGGCATTCGGTGCCGACGCAGCGGCAGCGCCACCACCCACAAACACCACACCACTCATGCCCTGAGCCACAGGTTGAGCCGCAGCCGCAGCAGATTGGGCAGCAGGTTGAGCCGCAGCCGCAGGTTGAGCCGCCGCAGGCTGAGCCACAGGTTGAGAAATCGCCTCATCAGCTGTCGTATCCTCAATGGTATCCTCGTCAGTGTCGTCAGCCTCCTCGTCGTCATCGGTCAGGCCGAGTCGTGCGGCAATCTCCTCGTCAGTCTCATAGTCGTGCGGCAGTTCCTTGCCAATCTCATCCTTGTCGAAGGGGCGGTCAAAGGCCGAGAGGAAGAACACCACCACCTCGGTGCCCATACCCATAAAAAGCATAAAGTTGCCGCCCGGCAAGTGGGTCAGTTTGAACAGCGCACCAAGAATTACGATTGATGCACCCCACGAGTAGGCATAATTAAGGAACGTCTGTCCGGGCACACTATCCATCCAGTGTTGCAAGCGGACTACTATGTTAATCTTGCTCATTATTTCTTCTTCTTGCCATTGTTAGTTGCACTTGTCGTGTTAGCCTTCGACCTCACGCAGCGGAAACCGATGTACGAGCGCGGCTGGTTTTGATACTCCCACGTGCGCCATGCCGAGCGAATGTACGACATGGGGTCCTTCCACGAACCGCCGCGCACACTCTTGCGCTTCAGCACATAGGGGTCCTCCTTGGCAGCGTTGTAAGCCAGTTGCGGATTAAGGTCGGCCATGGCGTCCACACCTGCCTCGGTGTACACCGTGCTGGTCCATTCCGCCACATTGCCCGCCATGTCGAACAAACCGTTAGAGTTGGCGCCATAGATGCCCACACGCGAGGTAATAAGGTTGCCGTCGTCGGTATAATTGCCGCGGTCCGGCTTAAAGTTGGCATAGTAGCAGCCGTCCTGGCTCTTCGACTCCATGCCCTGCCACGGATAGGGGCTACCCTCCTTGCCGCGTGCAGCATATTCCCACTCCACCTCGGTAGGCAGGCGGTAACGCTGAATAAATTTGGCCTGTGGCCCCATGCCCTTGAGCAGATAGTTGGTGCGCCAGGCGCAGAAAGCCTCGGCCTGCTCCCACGACACACCCACCACGGGGTAGTCGTTGTAGTTGGCCGACGAAAAGTAGAGCTTCATGTACTGCTCATTGTTGGCATTTGAAAAGTCGTTCACCCACACCGTCGTGTCGGGGTAGACAGGCACGATGTAAGTGTTCAGAAAGTCGTAAAGGCTCGAGAGCGGCCTTTCGATAGTCTGTCGCACAATCTGTCCGTTATCGTCCACATAAGCCGTATCCTTCGAAATCATCACCACCTCGTCGGGGTCGGTAGGGTGGTCGGTGTTGAGCGAGCGCTCCTTAGGGTCGAGGCGGTATTTGCGTAGCGCGGCCTTTTCGTAGTCAAACACCTCGTAGCGGTAGTTAAGCTGTTTGGTGTCAATCATGCGCGTGCCGTCAATGGGGTGCGTGTAGTACACACTGTTAATGGCGCGTTCCTGGTCCTCGTTAGGCTTGCGCGGCAGCGGTTTGGCCCAGTTAAGGTGCGGTTTCACGGGGTCGCCGTTTCTGTCCACCTCAATTTTGTACGTTTCATCGCCGCCATATTGCGGGTCGGCCAGTCTTTCGCGAATGATAGAGTCGCGCACCCACTCCACAAACTGTCGGTACATGCCGTTAGTCACCTCGGTTTGGTCCATCCAGAACCCGTCCACCGAGATGTCCTTTTGTGGTGTCACCGTGCCCCACAGCGAGTCATTCTTTTCGAGGCCCACCTTCAGGTAGCCGCGTTTCACCTCCACCATGCCGTAGGGTGTCGGTTCGTTAAACGAGGCGCCGCGTGCGCCGGTCACCTCGCCGCCGCTCATCATGGCCCTGCCGCTGCCCATGCACGATGCCATCAGGCCGCACAGGGCAAGAGCCGCGAGTATATTTGCTATTTTGTGTAACATACAGTAGTTGTAAGTACTAATGGTGTTTATATGTATTATATAGATATTGTGTGCATGAGATTTTTGCGAGACCATTTTGTGAAATGCGCTGCAAGAAACGCAAGCACTAATGGGGGCGACGCGTCCCGCGTCGGGAAATAAAGCTGTTGCACAAGCGGATTCACCGAGGCGGGACGCCTCGCCCCCATTTGTGCTTGCTTTCTGATGCCCTTATGTCCTTATGTCTCCCGCGTCAGCGGTTGCCAGGCCACGCTACGGCGTCAGCCCTTATGTTTCTTGAGGCCACCCGGACGTTAGTCCGTGGCCGTCAGCCGCGCAGCGGCCTTATATGTATCTTATGTGAACTTATGTTCTTATGTTCCCGCGGTAAGCGGCTAACACAAACGTCATATCTTATGTTCTTCTGTCCTTATGCTCTTATGTCTCCCGCGTTAGCGGCTAACACAAACGTTATATCTCATGTTCTAATGTCCGGCTCTAAAATACGCACATTCGTCTACAAATTGCGACATTTGGTCGATTGCGAATAAACCTTACGCCCCGTTGAGGGTCTTAACTATACAGACCAGCAAACAGGACTGCACAATTAAAACATTACAAACATATTAACCACAACATTATGAAAAGATCAATGATTGCCTTGCTTGTAGCCCTGACATTGGGCATGGGCACCACTGCCACAGCACAAAAGCCAAACAAACAGTACGGCGACCGCACCGAAATGCGTACCAAAATGGCTACCCGCATGGCCAACGAACTCAAACTGGACGACAACACGCAGGCGTGGTTCATTCCGCTTTATGCCGAATACCAAGACACCCTGCGCAGCGTGCGCCGCGAGTTTACCATAAAGCCTGCCCCCGAACAGCTGAAACCAAAAGCTGACAATGACAAGGAGAAAACTGACAAAAAGAACAGCAAAAAGGCGCCCAAAACGCTGACCGATGCCGAGGCGCAGCAAATGATTGACAACACCTTTGCACGTGAGGAGCGCCTACTCTCGCTCAAACGTGCCTACTACGACAAGTTTAAGGCAAAACTCACCCCGCAGCAGCTTGTCACACTGTTTTGCAGCAAGCCCAACCATGGCACGGCTCCTGGTCGCCAGCAGTTTGGCGGTCGACAGGGCGGTATGCGCCAAGGTGGCCAGTTTGGTGGTCCGCAAGGCGGCATGATGCCCATGGGCGGCGGATTTGACGACTAAACGCAGCCGTTACAGCACATATATAATGCTGCCCACCCAACACCCTCCCAATCTCTAAATGGGGGCGACGCGTCCCGCTTCGGCAAGTAAAACTGCTGCACAAGCAGATACCCCGAGGCGGGACGCCTCGCCCCCATTAGCGGTAGCGTTTTCTATCAGATTGACAGATTAAAAAGCGGATTTGAAGCCATGGGAAGAACTGTTGTGCCAGGGCTTTGCGCTCTAATGGGGGCGACGCGTCTCGCGTCGGGCATTTTTCAGCAGCCTCGAGACGCCTCGCCCCCATTAGTGCTTGGGTCGGTGCTTGAGTTGGTGCTTGAACAAGCACTTGAATCTGTTTGAACAGTTTGTGCTGACACCTTACCATGCACCTCCTGTCACTCTAAGCACCAATCAAAAAGAGCCGCGCGAATCACTTCGAACGGCTCTCCAAATAAAAAAAATTACATTAACTTAAACTCGCGGGGGCTACCTACTCCCCCGCAAGTGGGGATAAAGGCCTGGAGCGTAAGGACAGTTATTGTGCCGCTTACCTCCGGCCTTTATGTTTGTGTGCATGTGAGAATGTCATTATATACACCTCACACGGTGAGATTAGTCTTCGTCGGCGGTCCAGCTATCGCTGTTCCAACCCTTGCTATCAGACATTATCACGTTGGTTTCCTTGGTCTTGTCAACGTCATATGAAACGTTTCCTGACCCAGCCACCATAATGTCCTCGCCATAGAGGTTGATAACCTGAGCTTGAGGCTTGCTATATGTCATTTTCATAATTGTGTAACTTGTTTGATTAGATGTTGATGATTGGGTATTGCTTACTTGACAAGTTTCTTGCCATTCTGAATGTAGAGGCCACCCTTAACAGGAGCCCATACGCGGCGACCGCTGAGGTCGTAGATGGGAGCATTGTTCTCACCATTGATGAGAGTAGCAGCGTTGATGCCAGTTACAGTATTGCCAAAGTTGAGGGCAATAGCTTGATTAGAGAGTTCGCTTGCGTTGATGTAAGCCTTGTTGGCAGCGATAGATGTGAGAGCTGATGCTGGCTTGTAGAAACCTACAGTACCATTGTTCACACCAAATACGAGGTAGCTGGCGTGGTTATCGTTTTCACCACTGGTAAGCTGGATACCTGTGTTAGTACCAGTCAGAGCATTTTCACCCTCAATGGCAGCAGCATCGCCAATAGTGAGTGTAGCCTTGTTTTCAGTACCAACGAGTACAAAACCAGTGTTGGCAGGTACAGCAGTAGTAGCAGTCATGTCGATGGCAGTCTTATCTGCATTGAGTGCACCAGTGTAGGCAGTAGCACCGTCAACTGCGCTTACGCTGAAAGGAAGATAAGCCGAAGCATACTTCTTGTCACCCTGAGCAGTCATGTCAATTTCCACATCAGTAGCGGGGATAATGTACCACTGGCTGGCAGGAGTATTAGCTTCCCAACCTACAGCATTTCCACTATTTACGTGCAAGTAGCGGTAGTCGGTATCGTTATTAGTTGACACTTCATGAACAAGAAAAACGCATTTATTGCTTGTAACGGTATAAGTACCCTTACTTGCTTCCTCACCAAGGTTGACATCCTTGCTTCTTGTGACTGCTCCTAAATACTTTCCTTCAACCAGAACATTGTACTGACCTTCTGTTTCAGTGCTCTTGAAATATACTACAGAGCCAATAGCCTTTTCTTTGCCAGCCTGATCGTTCAAGATTGTTCCATTGATGTGCAAGTAATTATTATCTTTACAATTAACAAGGCGATAGTAACCCTCGGTCAAAGTTGTACCCGCTGGCGAAGCTGCAATCTGCTTGTTAATATCAACGAGTGCTTTTATATTTGCCTCAGAAGCATCACCATTTGCTTTGTTGTATGCAGCCTTGTATGCCTTAAGATTCTCGGCGTTTTCAAGATACTGAGGACCACCTATTGCACCTTCAGGTACATTTGCGAACGAAGCTGCATAATTCAAGGGGAAACTTTCGGGGGCGTAAACTGTGCAAGTTGAGCCTTGGTCGTTGTCATGCCAACCATACACACCAGGCTTATTAGAGCCGTCAGGATTTTGGAAATTCAGATACCATGAACCATTTGAGATGCAGAAACCATTTTCCATATTCTGAATTCGGGTAGCCATTACATGGAACACCGTAGCATCGGCCTCATCTACCAAAGTAGAGATTGCGTCCTTTGCCGAGGTCTTAAGATACTTTTGTGCACCCTTGTTGTAGAGCTTGAAAGAAGTAAACAAATCGTTGCCCACAAAGGCCCACTGGTTGGCATCAGGCAGTTCGGGAAGACTAAGTTCTACATCATTGCAAGCCACCTCTGAATTTGCAGCGTCTGCCACCATCATGCGCTTGCCATTGTGCATTCTCACAGCATACCATTTAGGAGCAGCCACAGTCGAAGCCTCAAAGGGAAGGGCCATGGTGCAATTTACAACCACGTCACCACTCTCGGTAATGGTCTGCTTGTCATAGCCAGTGATGGTAAGGCAAGGATAGGCTTCAGCAGCAGGTGCAAAACCTTTCACTCTTGATGCATTATCCACTGCCAACACCACGTGACCGGCAACAGTGTATTTGTAATTTACCGTATAGGCATCATCGAGTGTCACCTTGTAGAATTGGTAAGAACCGTTGCCATTGTTTTTACTAGGTGTTGTACCCCACCCGACAAAGTTACCTGCGCCATTACCTGCGCCATTATATCCACCTTTACCGTCTGCCATTTTACCATTGGCATCCTTGAAATTGAAATAAGGTTCGCCCTCAGTGTAAATAGCGACAGTCAACTTGGTAGCAGTTGCACTTGATGAGGTGTTATTATCACCAAACGTAGGCAAATACTTACCCGACTTGAATTGCATGGTGTACGTACCGTCTTCTGAATCCTTAGTCAAATACACTACCGAATTCATGTTCGTAGCATTACCACTAAAAGCATTATTGATGCTCGTCAAATCACTGCTGTAGTTATTAGCATTCCACAGATAAAGGTTACCATTTCCTTGCTCTTGCAAAAAAGTAGAGTGACCTACATTACGCACTAAATAGTAACCACTGGTCAAGTCGCTAAGACTGGTCACAGCCGCGTCTACGCTCTTGATACCTTTGCCTGTCCACTTTGCATCATCAGCAAAGGCAGACTGCACACTGCTCACAAGCATAGCAAGCAATGTAGCAAAAAAAGTAATTTTCTTCATATCAGTTAACTTATAAATTGGTTAGCATTTTTTCATTCTCTTATGCTGCATTAGGATAAGAAGCATTTTGCACCAGTTGGATAGTATTAATAGGTCATAACACCACCTCCGGTAAATGTGCTGCAAATATATGGCGCATTTCCCAAAATACCAAACGGGGGGGGGTAAAAGTATGTTAACAGATTGAATTTCTCGGCATAAGTGTTAATCAAACGGGGATTTTGGCACCAGCAGACTGTCACTTAATACATTTTTTTCGTTTTTCGGGGGAGGAAAGGCGCGTCAGCGGACGGGGACACGGATTGTGCTATGGGAAAGTGTGTGTTTCGATGGTGAAAGGAGAAAAAACTGGTACGGGAGGGCGGTTATACGACAACGGGAGGTAGACGTTTCAGTTGCTCTAACAAAAAAATCGCTCCCCCAATGCCGAAAAGCGTATGTGGTATAACCAATCATGCTAACAGGTGCTGCCGTGTATAATGAGGGGGCAGACGGTGTGTAGATAAGTGCAGGCAAACGTGTAGTAACAATGATTTGCGCCTGGTGAAACGAAAACATGCGAACGGTCGCAAGCACTATACGCTACCACTAAGCGCAATCTCTAAATATTACTTCTATATAACAAAGTTCAAATATCATCTTTGTTATTATCTCAACTTGATTGCCATTCTGGCAAAGGGAACTGCCCGGTAAAAGTCTAAAGCACATTGTAATAATGCTTTTGCCCTTACAGGGCGCGACTGCTCCAACACGCGATACCCAGGGTGTCGCTTCGCTTGCCCTGGGCTATGTGCTACATTGGGCTTTCAGCCCGCCTTTGCTAAATCCGAAACTTCAGTTAAATCAATATCAAAAACGAGAATGCAGAACAGGACACCCTATTTAATAGGCTTTGGAGCGTGCTTTTTGCGGCGTGAGGTGCGGAAAAAACAATAACGGGAGAAAGAAAAATCAATAACGGGAGATAGAAATTACTGTTTGATTGACAGATAATTCTATCTCCCGTTATTGTTTTATAGTAAAGCTACATCCGTGTCGTTAGCGGACGATGCGCACCTTTCGGCCGCCAATCAGGTATAAGCCGTTAGGCAGCGCCTTGACGTCAGACAGCGTGGCCTGGCGCATGATAAGACGGCCCCCGATGTTGTACACATCGGCACGGCCCGTGCTGCCAAGTGCCTGCATGATAGCCGTTACCTTGGTAAACTCACCTGTCACCTCCACATCATGTGCCGGCATCGTAGCGGGTATTTCGCTCCAGCCCATAAATATGTAGCCCTCCTTGGTGGGAGCATCTTCGGGGGTGATGGCAGTGCCATAAGTAACCTCGGTAGTTTTGTACACCTCACCGTCCACCTTGTAGACGAGCTTGTAAGTGTTAGCAGTAAAGCTACCCGTCACCTCCACATCGTGTGCAGGCATCGTAGCCGGTATTTCGCTCCAGCCGCTGAAGGTGTGGCCCTCCTTTTCGGGAGCAGCCTCGGTGGCAGGGGCAGTGCCATAAGTAACCTCGGTAGTCTTGTACATCTCGCCGTCCACCTTGTAGACGAGTTTGTAAGTGTTCGCTGTAAAGCTACCCGTCACCTCCACATCGTTTGCAGGCATCGTGGCCGGTATTTCGCTCCAGCCGCTGAAAGTGTGGCCCTCCTTGGTGGGATTGGGCTCGGGAGTGACAGCATCACCATAGGTTACAGGCACCATTGTGTACGTCATGCCGTCCACAATGTAGATAAGGTTGTAGGTGTTGATTTGCCATTGCGCAGTGAGTGTGAGGTCGCGTGCCGGCATGGTGGCGGGCAGTTCCTCGTTCCAGCCTATGAAAGTGTATCCCTCGCGTGTGGGCGCGTCGGGAGCCGTGATGGCGGTGCCGTAGTCCTGCGTGATGGGCGCCACCTCGCTGCCACCGTTGGCGTCGAAGGTGATGGTGTATTGGTTTATTACAAACTCGCCCGTCACCTCCACATCGTGCGCCGGCATGGTGAGCGGCAGTCCTGTCCAACCGCTGAAAGAGTGGCCCTCGCGTTCGGGGTATTCGATGGGGGTGAGTGTTGTGCCGTATGGCACCTCCTCAGTATAGTGTTCCTCGCCACCGACTATGTATGTCAGAGAGTAGCTGCGTGCAGCGTTGAGCACCAGCGGACTGCCGGGGCGGCCGCCTAAACCTTGCGACTCGAAGGTGATGTCACCGCTCTCGGGCTGCAGGTTGAGCACCTCGCCCGTGTCGGTGTTGCGCAGGCGCAGAACGATGTTTTCGCCCTGCGGCTGATTGCTGCGCACGCGCAGGTAGAGCCATTGCGCCTCGTCCTTGGTTTGCACCTCGGCCGTGCCGCGGCATTCGTCGCCCACAAAGGCCCCCACCTGGTAGTGGCTGAAGTCGGTTATAGGCGTGCCGTCAAACACGATGTTGGCGTAGAGCGTCATGTCGTATTTGTAGTCGTGCGGATTGACCGTCCATGGCGCCTCGCTGCCGCTGTCTTGGGCGCGTGCGCCGAACACGCTGAGCAGCAGTGTGGCTATGAGCAGCCACAGGCTTTTCGTGTGTATATGTGTCATGTTTGTGTCTGTATTTATTGTTGGTTGACTGGTTTACGGGTTAACGGGTTGACAGGTAAGTATGTTTTGCATTGTCAATATGCAGATAGTGTAACGGCATTTGGCAAGATGTACAAACTTACCCGTCAACTCATCAACTCATTCTCCAGTTTACTTCACCACTTGCTTGCGCACGGTGGTAGAACCGTCAAGTCCGGTAGTCTTGATAATGTAGAGTCCCGGCTGCGTCACGTTGTTCACACGCTGTCCGCCTACGGTATAGATGCCGTTTGGCAGGTTGGTGTGCGAAGTCACGTTACCGTCAATGCCAGTGGCCGTGCCATCAATGTGCAGCACATAAGGCGCTCCGGTAGTGCCGAGCATATCGGCAGCAAAGGCCGTCGTGTTGCTGATAGGCATCATTTCGCCCGAAAGTGCGTCGTAGGCAGCAAAGTTGATGGCTTCGTTGCCCAAGCCGTACACAGCGAGATAAATCATGCCATTGGCCTCGATGTTGGCAATGCCTCGGCATTCGCCCTCGCTCAGAGCCACCACCTGGCTGCCCTCGCTCAGTGTGGCGCCACTCAGTGTGGCCACAATGGGCATCATGTTGGGGTAGCGGTGTCGGTTAAGCTCGTAGGGTGCAGCCTTGGTCTGCAGGCGGTGCGCACCATAGAGCGCTTGCGCGTTAGCCACCGACGATACGGCATTGTAAGCAAAGCTCTTGTCAGAGCCCGACTTGTACAGATAGCCGCGTCCGGGCTGCATGAGTTGCAGTGAACCAGTCCATTCGCCGTCGGCAGTGTAAGTGGCAAATCCGCCATCGAGCGTTTCGATGCAGTCATCGGTGTCAGGTTCGAGCAAGGCGAGCGCATCGTTGAGCGACAGCGCCGTGCCGAGCGGATAACCGAGCCAGTTCCAGCCGCGCACCAGTTCAATTTGTGTGGCGGTGGGGTTATACTGTTCGCCGGCGAAAGCCTTCTCGGCCGTGGCCGGAGCGAGCAGTTTCATAGTCTCGGCAGCATTGATGCTCAGCAGGTTGCCCACCAGTCCGAGGTCCGGGTCGGCAATGGCCTCGCGCTCCTGCGTCACGATGCGTGTAGCCACACCGTTCAGTTCGGTAGTGGCAAGCGGCGATGCCAAGTCGTGCGAGTTCCAGTTCCAGCCCTCGGCCAGCAGCAGTTTCACGCTGCTCTGTCGAATGGTGTAGTCAAAAGTCTGCACATCGCTCTCGTCGGCATTGATGCCCATGGCCATAGCCTTGATGGTGACGGCATCGTTGATAACGATGGGTCGCTCATACTTGATGCGTGTGGCAGCGTCGCAGGGACATGAGCCGTCGGTGGTGTAGTAGATGGTAGCCCCCTCGCTCTCGGTAGTGAGTGCGATGGTCTGTCCGCGATATACCGCCGTGCCGCTCAGTCGTGAGGCACGTGGTGCCTTTACCGCGTTGAGCAATGCGGGATCCACCACATTAACCATGGTAGTAGCCTCGAGCCCGGCATCGGGCATGGCATACTTGATGGCCGTGGCACCTGGCAGTTGTGCGTTGATGGTAAAGGTAGCGTGTCCGTCGGCATCGAGTGTAAGCTCGGTGGCGTCGGTGGCAGCAATGAGGTCAGAAGCCGAGCCAAGCGTGATAGTCTTGCCAGCGGCAGCCTCGGCAGGTTGTGCGGCCACCCTTACGGTGAGCTGTGCGTTGTAGGCAATGTTCACCACATTGTCCACCACAATTTCGCGCACCTTCTTTTCCACGTCGAGTTGTTGTTCAAAGTTGTCGGTCATGCCAATGCCGGCATAGCTCTGCACGTTGCGCGACACAATGATGCGAGCCTCGTCGTAGTAGCCCAGTCGGTCGGTGGCCAGTCGCAGGCGCGATGCGTACTGCTGTTCGCTGCCCTCAATGGCCGCTTCGGCGTTGAGCAACTCAATTTGAGCGTCGGTAATGAGCACCTCGGTGTCGGCCGACTTACACTTGATGTAGATGTTGTCGGCATTGAGCGTGGCGGGGTCCATATATTTAGAGAACTGCAGTTCCACGCCGTCCTCGTAGGCTCGTGCGCTCACCACTTCGGGCTGTGAGTTTTGCACCATGCCAATGTTCACGTCCATTTGTGGCGGTGGCACAGGCAGCCATTCCGACTGTGCGGGCTGGTAGCCCTCCTTTTCAAATCGCACTTGCCACAAGCCTTGTGGCACGTCCCACTGGTACATACCGTTTTCGTCGGTAAAGAGCGGGTTTTGCTGTGCATAGTCCTCGGCATTCCACAGCACAACGTTCTCGTGCAAGTCGCCGTACATGTCCTCCACCGTCTCCTTGTAGTAGCAGGTGGCAGTTACGCCTTGCAGACGGTTAGACGACACGCCTTCGTAGACGTAGCCTGAGGGGTCGACAATCGGGTTGACGCCCGGGTGAGTGGGTTCTTTGCGCTTGTTCACCTTACCGTATTTGCCGCCGCACTTGAGATTTCCGATGGCAATCCAGTATTGTGCCTTGAGCGTGTTGAACTTTTGTTCAATGCTGAAGTACTTAGAGCATTCGGCATAGCCGTTGAGAATGCCAGAGGCGAACCACAATCCGAGTTCGAACGGCGGGCACTCCCAGCTTACGAGTGAGGCAAAGTCAACTTCGATGGCGCCAATTTCGGCACCGAGAATACGCTTGTAGTTGTTGATGAGGTCGCAGCCGTCGGCAAAGATGCTGTCGCGCAGCGCGATAGCCGCCTTTTCGTTACCCTCGCACGGTATGCGCTTGATGATGGCATCGAGCAGACTAATCCAGTCGTTCATATCCTGATTGGCCGCATCGAGGTCGTCGTAATAGGTGAGCAGTTCGAGGAACACGCCGAAGCCGCCAATCAGCTTGCCACCAACCTTGGCATACTTGCCGAGGTTGCTGCCGCCCTTAACGGGAGACTTAGGCAGTTTGTCGAGTGGCTTCTTGATAAGGTTGAATGCCTTTTGTGCCACGTTCTGCATGTTCTTGAAACTACCGAGCTGCTTTTCGAGCTTCTTGGCGTACTTAGCCACCTTTTGCATCTCGGTTTTGTATTGTTCGAGCTTTTTAAGGTTGGCAGCGCGCTTTGCGTTGAGCTGTTCTATGAGTTCGGCGTTGTCTGCATTTTGTGCAATTTGCTTGTCAATGTCAAGGTTCTCGCTGAGCAGTTCCTTTATGAGCTTGTCTTTGTAAGCAATCACTTGGTGAGCCTGCTCAAGTTCCTTTTGGCGTGCAGCTATTTTGCCAGACACTCTGGCCTTAGCCTTGTCGAGTGCGTTGGCAATTTTGGCGTAAGCCGCTTTAAGTCCCTTTTCGTATACGCAGCACAGGGCATCCTTGATGTCGAGCGTCAGTTGTGCGTTGGCGCGCCATTTTGGCAGCGCATCGTTGGCGTCGGTGCCAGTACCTAATGCCACCAGCTTTTTGGTGTAGGTAATCATCGTGTTGATGCAGTCTGTCCAGTCGTTCACGCCCTCGATAAACTCGTCAAGCTTTCGGCTCTTGGTGGCAGCGTCAGTGTCTGTCACCTCAATTTTGTAAAGCTTAGAGTTTGCAAGGTCAATGAAGGTGGCACCTCTGTCGTTCAACAAATAATATATTTTGGTGCTGTCGCTCATCTGAAGTGCAGCGTAATGCTGTGCAATGAGCTGTGCTTCGTCCACCGTGGCGAGTGTTTGAGTGGTAATGGTGTATTGCTTGCCATTGTTCTCAAACGAAGCGTTGATGTCGCCTTGGGGCACTTGTGCCTTGATGATGTCGGGGTTGAACCCAAAGTCGTTGAGCAGCGAGTCAGCTCCAGTGGTTTGCAGCGTGGCGAACCATTGATTGTACTCTTGTTCAAACTCTTGAAGTTTGGTGTCAAGCTCGTCAAAGTAAGTCTCCGACGGCTCAACGGGTTCGGCATCGCCCACCACCTTGCTTACCAAGGCGTTGAGTTGTTCGGCATCGATGTCTTCACTTTCGAGCAAAGTTTCAAGTTCGCTGCAAGCAGTTTCCTCGGCAGTGGTTTCGGGGTTGAGCAGTTCGTTTTTGAGCTGCGTAACCTGCTCCTTGGTGTCGTTGAAGTCGGCCTCGACAAAGGCTGCGGCATCTTGAATGAAAGCGCGCGAGCCTACGATGGGGCTGAAGAAGTTGTAGTCGACACTGATGTTGGAGGGCAGTGCGCTGGTGTCGAAGTTGTGCGAGCCAACCCATTTGCCCTGCTGCGCGCTGTAACGGCACGGCACTTCAACCACCTTGCCATTGTTGGTAAACACATTGACAACTACGTCGCTGATGCCAGTAGAGTCGGGCTGGGTGAAGGCCACCACAAAGGTGAAGAGCGCATCGCCCGCAAACGAGTAAGAGCTGGCATCGGTGGTGTTGTTGGCAAAGTTCCAGGTGATGGTGTTGTTCTGGCCAAGTGTGTAGAACGACATGGCCACCGACTTGACCTCGGTGTATTGCTCATCGTAGGTGCAAGTTTTGGTTTCGGTAGCCATTTCCATACCGTTGCTGGTAACAATCTTGGCACTGATGTTGTGGTCGGTAAGGTTGTAAGCCGAAGCTATGAGGCAGTTGGCCGACCAATAGCCGTTGGCCAGTGCCTTGGTGCTGCCTATGAGTTCGGTGCCATCGTAAATTGACACCTCAGCGCGCGACTGTGCCACACCGCTCACTACAATCTCGCGGGTGCGGGTGCGCTCGGGCACACGTATCGACACGTCCTGCACGGCATACTGTGCCGAACCGATGGGCTGCACCATGTCCTTGCCCTTGAGGCGGAAGGCCACTGAGGCGTTGGGGGCGAAGGTGCCGCTCTGGGTGGGAATGACGCAGAAGCGCACGCGGTCGGTTATGTGACTGTTGTCGAGCGGCACGGTGATGGTGCGGCCGTTGAGCTGGTAGTACGACACGGCAGAACCAATCATGAGCGAACCGTCCACCATGTTGGTGCCCTCGGGCAGCTCAAACTGCAACTTGACACCCGACACATTGTCGCGGTAGACACTCTTAAAGTCCACCTTGGCCGTGAGGGTGAGGTAGTTGCCAGCCACGATGCTGCTCTTGTTGGCAGTGAACGAGGTGTTGGCGCCGGTGTAGTAGAACTTGCTCTCGTCGAAGTAGGGCACCACGGCGTTTTTGGCCGGTGTGATGAGGCCGCTGCGCACTGTGACGCGGTTGGCCACATAGTCGGTGCCGTTGATGAGGCCCGCCTGGTCGAACTGGCTGAGGTTGTACACAGAGTTGAAGAAGTCGCTCTGTCCCATGGTGACGAGGGTGTACTCTCCGTCCTTGAGTCCGCTGATGGTGAGGTCGGCGGCGGGGTAGGTGTAACGGTTGAGCAAGTTGCCCTGTGCGTCGTAGAGAATGGCCAGCACGGTGGGGTTCTCGGTGGTGGTGTACACGGCGCGTATGCCGCCCAGCTGGGTGATGGGCACCTCGACGGTGAGTGCAAGGTCGGCAGTGATGCGTCCGCCCGTGGTGACAGGCATAAAGGCATCGGTCTTGCTGCTGGCCGTGATGGTGAGCGAGTCGCCCTCGTTAACGTCCTCGAGCAGCACGATGTCGGGGTACTGCACGTTGAAGTGGGTGATGGCGCGCTGTGCGGTTTGGTTGTAGATGGTGTAACTTACGTTCTGGTAGTCGTCGTAATAGTCCTTCACCTCGGGCTGCACACCCTGTGCCACGCTGTTGGTGTAAGAGTAGCGTGTGGTGATGCGCGCGCCCTGAATGGGCTTGAGCAGCACGTCGGGCAGTTGTGCCGCGGCCACGGCCTGCAGGCTGTCGGGCAGGGTGTCGGTGCGGCTCACGTAGTCGGTAAGGGCGTAGGTGAGCACCGATGGTGCGCCGTAGCCGCTGAGGGTGTACTGTCCGCGCTGGTCGGTGCGGGCGGTCACGGCCTTGGTGTAGCGGCTGTTAAGCGTCTGGCTCATGGTGACGGTCACACCGCTCACGCCCTGCTGGGTGGTGCGGTCGATTACGCGGCCCGTGAGGGTGAGTGCCGGCAGCGGCTGGAGCGTAATGTGCAGGGTGTTGTCGGCCTCGACCACCTGGTAGAGGGTGTCGGCGGGCAGCGCATACTGCATGGCCACGCTCTGCGGCACGCTCACGGCACACATGACGGCGGTGCCGGCCACCTGGTTGGTAAGCTCGTTGCCCTGTGCCAGGTAGTTGCCGCTGGCGTCGAGCCAGTTGACGGTGGTCTGCGCGGTGATGTCGGTGGCGCCGGCCGTGATGGTGGCCGCCACGGTGCGCAGCTGCTTCATGCGGTCGAGGTTGAATGCGATGCTCTGGCTCTCGAGTTCAATCTTTACGGTGTCGGTGCGCGCCAGTTCGGTGCCCTGCTGGTTGCGGAGCACGGCCACATAGCGTGTGTCGCGCATGAGGGTGTTGAAGGTGTAGTTGAGACGGTCGGTCACCACGTAGCGGTAGCGCTGTCCCGTCTTGACGTTGATAAGCTCGAGGGGCATGTTTTTGTAACGGCCGTCGGCGCATGCCTCGGGCAGATTGACCTCAAGACTTGCCACGTTGTGCTGCACGGGCATGATGATGATGGTGCCGTTGCTGACGTAGTCCTTCCAGCCCTCGGCCTGCTCGTATATCTCGACCGAGGCTTTGGGCACGAACACGATGAGGCCCTTGTTCACGCCGTCGAACACGTAGCTGTCGAGTGTGGGGGGCGTGGTGGCGAGGCAGGTGAGTTCGGCCAGTGCGGTGGCGCCATTGAATGCGCTGTAGCCAATGCGTGTGATGCACGATGGCAGCATGATGCGCGTGAGGTGGTCGTTGCCGTACCAGCATGAGCCAGGCACGGTGGTGATGCCGTAGGTGCGGCTGAGGTCGACCACGGCGCAGGTGCTGAAGTTGTTGGCTATCTGGAAGTCGTTGCTGTTGACGTTGCCGGCCACGATGATTTTGCTCAAGGCCGAGGTGTTGCCACCTGTCACATCGTTGAGTGCGCCGCTCACATTGCCCGGCGTAAAGTCGTCGATGATGGCTGTGCCCTCGTCAGCGTCGTAGGCGTTGCGGCCCGGATTTTTTGGGCTTGAGGGGTTGTAGCGGTAGTGGCCGTAGAGCTGCACGGGTGCCGCAGGCATGGTGTAGTAAAGGTTGCGCGCGGTGGAGAGGGTGTCGCCTGCCGCGTTGGTCCAGCACACAAACTCGAAGTTGGTGTTGGTGTAGGCGGTGAGGCTCACCTGGGCGCCGGCCTGGTATTTGCGTCCGCCACCACTGAAGGAGCCGGCCCCAGCGGGTTTGGTGCTGGTGCTGAGCAGGTAGGTGGGTGTCTCGCCCTCGGGAAATGCGGGGAGCGAGGGGCTGCCGGGCTGGTACTTGAACACGGCGGTGATAACTACATTGTGTGCGGGCATGGTGTAGTAGAAACTGGTTGAGGTGGAGAGGGTGTTGCCCTCGCCGTCAACCCAGTACTGGAACTTCATGCCGTTGTTTTGGCCGGCGCTCAGATAGACGCGCTGGCCGGCGGTGTACTTTTTGCCGCCCGTGGTGTTGAGCCCCGATGTGGCGGGCGAGCTGACCACGCGCAGTGTGTAGTAGTGCGTGGTGTCGCTGTCCGTGGTGGGGAAGTTTGGCAGTGGCGGATTGCTTGGGTCGTACCCTTCGGTCTGCGCCAGGGCAGTGAGGGTGCTGAGCCATGCCATTATGATGAATAATAATCTGTTCATATACTTGTTGTTATATATGTTTTTGGTTGACGGGTAGTTTTGTCTGCCTGCTTGAAGCTTCGGATTTAGGTTCGCACGGTCTGTTAGGCGCTGCGAAGAAACGCTACCTCTAATGGGGGCGACGCGTCTCGCGTCGGGATAGAGATAGGAGTTAAATACGAACGCTACTGCTGCTAATAATAGTTGCATGTTTTCCCGACGCGAGACGCGTCGCCCCCATTAGAGGTAGCGTTCGGTGCTTTGGCCTTTGGCCGCACCCGCCTAAACCCGAAACTTGAGTAAACTAACTTACCCGTCAACTTGTAAACTCGTCAACTTGTAAACCAATTATCCTACTTGATAACCTTCTTTCCACCCTTGATGTAGAGGCCCGGAGCAGTGGGGTTGTTCACCTTGCGTCCGTCGAGGGTGTAAGTGTCGTCGTTGCGGTCAGCCTCGTTGGCAGTGGCGGCATTGATGCCCGTGGCCACAGCGTCGAAGTGAAGCACAAAGCGGTCGGTGCTGTCGCCGGCCTTGGCTGTGAAGCTGTAGCCTGCGGTGCCGTTGAGCTGCAGTTTGGTGCCAGTGAGGCGGTCCTCAAGTGTGACTTGGCCGTCGGGCTGGTTGCTGAGGCCGATGGTGTAAGTGCCATCGGTGCCGAAGTGCAGACCGAGCAGGGCCTGGCCATTGTTGAGCGGACGCTCGTTGATGGCGTAGCGTGTGGCGCCGTTGATGGTGAAGATTTGCGACACGGCAGGCTCGGTGCCGGTAAACTTGGCGGCATCGCGGCTGAGGTCGTACTGCATGGTGGCAGCCTCGTTGATGACTACGCGGGTGCGGTCGGCCTGCTGTCCGTCCTTGGCCAGTGTGATGTTGAACACGGTACGCTGTGCGGCGGTGTGGGCGTTGCTGTCGTAGGCAGCCCTGATGCGCTGCGGTGCGCTGGCCGGCTCTTCCTCTACAAGTGTGCGGGCGTAGCGGTCGGTCTGGCGTCCGTCCTTGAGGAAGGTGATGCTCTCCTGGTCGACGGGGCGCTGCACGAAGAAGGCCTCGGCGGGTGCGAGAATGTAGCTGTCGTCTACCGGACTGTAAGCCTCATAGTTCTGGTTGTTGCTGTTCCACACCATGAAGGGCGCCCCGAAGTCGAGGAAGCGGGTGTCGAAGTAGCTTGGGTAGGGATTGCCAATGAGGTTCCAGCTGCGGTTGTGCTCAAACTCAGCGAGGTGCTCCTCAAGCGCCACGGTGCGGTTGTCGGCATTGAATATTTGCTGACGGTTGACGGTGGTGGTGAGGGGACGCACGGTGAATTGGGCGGCATAGTAGTTGCCGTTTTTGTCGTTAGGCTTGTAGCACTGCATGATGTAGCCCTTGCCAGCCTGGAGCACGTCGTCGGCCGAGAGGTTCTGCCATACGGCAGCGGTGTTGCCTGCTGCGCGTTCGGCACCCGAGTGGCCGCGTATTACCCATGAGGTGGTGCTGTCGACGGGTACAATGTCGCTCACCTTGACATCGAAGGGGAATGACACGAACTGCCAGCGGTTGGTGGCGTTCCAAAGGTTGATGGTGACGTTTTCGGCACGCATCTCGCCCTTGACAATGAGGCTGGTGGGGCGGAGGTATCTATAATCGTTATTGTAGTAATGATCTCCCCCCTTGTAATAGTACTTTGCATACGGCGAGAGCACCATGCTGAAGTCGTTGACAGCGAGTTTGCTGCGTCCGCTGATGGTGAGGTTGCCGTGCTGGTAGTCGGTGTTGCCCTGTGAGTCGGTAATCTGGTTGTTGGTGACGGTAAGCTCGATGTCGGGACGGTAGTCGGGGGCGAGCTCGTCGCGCAGGGTGAAGTAGAAGTCCTTGTTAACCTTGACGTACTGCGGCATGAAGTCGGAGGTGCGGAAGGTGTAGAACTGGTTCCAGCCTGTGGCTAACTGATATTCGGCAAGGCTCCATACTGGCACGTAGAGTATGGCCTTGGTGAGATCGGCGCTTGTCAAGGGACAGCCATTGTCGGTGTTGGGGGGCATGACAGAGCGTGCTTCGATGGTGACGAGGCTGTCGCAGTCGTCGAAAGCACCCCCAGCGCAATATTCCAACGAACTGGGAAGTACAATTTCTGTGGCCTTGTTGTTAGCCAGTGCACCGCTTTCAATGCGTGTCAGTCCTTCGTTAAGGTTGATTTGACGCAGATTGGTGCAGTCTCTAAATGCATTGCTGTATATATTGCGTAGGGTAGAGGGACAGTTGAGGGTGTCGATGGCTGTGTTTTGGAAAGCATAAGTCCAAATGTCGACAAGTCCCTCGTTGAGTGTGACTTTGCTCAGATTGGCGTTTCCGTTAAAGGCACTGCCGCCAACCCATGTGGTTGATTTGGGAAGTGTTATTTCACGGAGATCGCAGCTTCTGAAAGAATAATCGCCAAAGCTTGTTATACTGTCGTGCAGTTCGACGCTTTGCAGAGATTTGCAACCATCGAAAGCATACCACGGAATCTCTTTAAGTTTGGTGGGTATCTTGACCGTACGCAAACTGCGGCATTTTTCAAATGCGTAGCGGCCTAATGAGGTAAGGCTGTCTGGCAGATGCACTTCTTGCAGTCGCTTTACTTGACTAAAAGCATATTGTTCAATGGCCTCGACATTGTCGGGAATGTTGACTGATGTCAGTGATGTGCTTGCGAAGGCATAGGTGCCAATCTTTTTGAGTGTGGGTGGCAGCACCACTTTGTCGATGGCCCAACGGCCGCTGAAGGCATTGCTTGGTATTTCGTCAATCAGGGCTTTTGACAGGTCGAGCTCGGTGAGGTTGGTCATCTGCTTAATTTTGCTCCAGTCGTCGGCGTTGAGTTCGCCCTCAATGATGAGTTTGTTCACCTCTTGCAGGTAGCCGGCCTCTTCTACTACTACATGGCCAAGGTCGCCAGCGGCAATTTTGCCTGTGCTGACGGTAATGCCCTCGTCACCACCGATGAGTACGTTGTAGTCGGTGTTCCATGCATTGACAAGGCGGTAGGCGTGGAAACTCTCGCGGGGAATAACTATTCTGATGTAGTGGTATGTTCTGTAACCGTCTTCATGGTAACTGTTATTATCTAACGACCCCAATGTGGGCGGAACCTCGGCATTGACTTTGATGCGTTGCAGTTGTGGGCAGTTGTACACAATGTTCTCGCCCATGCGCTCCACATTGGCGGGTATTTCGAGGTCGGTAATGGCGCGGTAATCAGACAAACCCCAGTCGTTGATGTGGCGCAAGGTGCGTGGCAGGGTGAGCGTGCGCACTTTGTTTTGGTTGTAACGGTTGTCGTAGAGGGCTACGACGGCATAGGTTACGCCGTTGTAGCGCACAGTGGAGGGTATGACGAGGTCGGTCACATCGGCATCTTGGACTTCCAAACCGGTGCAGGCTGCCACCTTGTGGTCTTGGTCGAGGTAGTAACCCATGTTGTCGATGGTGTAGCGTTGGTTGGTGTTGAATGCCCAGTCGTCGATTTTTTGGTTGCTCGACACTTGTACGGCAATGCTCGTTTCGAGCGCGTCGAATGCGGCCAGGTAGTCGGCGCTGGTTGAGGTGTTGACGTCGATGGCGCGGCCAAGGGCTACGGCTTCGGAGATGTCGACATAGGCGCCCTCGTTGAGGATAGAGTCGGCTACAACGATGTCTTTCTGAATGAGCGGATAGTACGACACGGCTTTACGCACATCGTTCAGTGTGGCGACCAGGGTGTTGTAGAGTGCCTCGTCGTCGGGGGCAGCATTGGAGTTGTCGAGTGCTGTTTGCAGCTCTTGCTTGAGGCCAGGGTAGTCTGCAAGGGCACCAAGGTAGGCTGTGGCGTTGGCCTGGGCGTCGTTGGTGGCTATGCCGCTGATGCTGGCAAGACAGTAGTTGCTCGTATTTTGACCTTCGTAGTAGTTGTCGTATTGTGTGTAGAACGAAGCTTTTAGTATGTGGCGGCCTGCTGGCACATCAATAGATATGGTGTTGACATGGCTCTCCCAATAACCGTGTTCAATGATTGTGCTGTCATTGAGTGTTATATTGAAAGTGGCGTTGAAATTCTGGCAGGAATAGATGAATTTGAGCTTTGAAGGACGATTGCAGACAATTTCCCATGCTTGACTGGTAGTGCTTTCTGCACCTTGACCGGGCGCACGCCAACTATTATGCTTCCACAGTTGCGCGAACGGAATGGTGTCGGGCAGTACTTCTTCGGTGTCGCCCGCCCCGCCATTGTCGATGGAGTCGGTGGGCGTGGTGGTGCCTTGGTCGGGCAGCACGGGGCTGACAACTTCGGAACTGTCAGCAACGGCCATGCGCGGTGCACGGCTGGCCATGACCTGCACGGGGCAGAACATGAGGCCGAACAGGGCAAGGGCGCCCACGTGGCGGGCGCAGGCTGCGAAATAACTGCTTGAGGCTATGCCCACTGCGGGCGTGCCTTTACTTAACGGTAACACTTGCGTAGCCTTGTGGCTACACATCTTGGCGTTTGTTTTTCCCATAGTAGTGTGTGTTAATGTTAGGAAAGTTATGTTTGTTGTTCTCTCTATAATTATTATCTCTATCGGGCACTTAACAGGTGTGTAATGTGCCACTGATTGTCAAGCACAAATTTACGGGAAATAAACAAACGTTTCAATAGCTTAAATGCGTAGCGTGCGTAAGTGGTCGATTTTCGGGTTTAAGTGGCGCGTTTATGGGTATGAGTGGCAAAGTTTTTTTGATCGCAACCATACGACACGGGCAGATATGTACCCGTCTGGTTGTCAGCCTGTTGGTGCATGTCTGCCCGTTGTCATTATTATTAGTGATGTGTGTGGGTGGGGTGAGGGGGGATTGGACGGTGTGTCCTGTTTGACGTCCTTGTTTTTGGGGCTCAAAAGAATGTCGTAGTCCCCATTAGAGGTAGCGTTTTCTATCAGATTGACAGGTTAAAAAGCGGATTTGAAACCATGTAAAGGACTGTCGTGCCAGGGCATTGCGCTCTAATGGGGGCGACGCGTCTCGCGTCGGGTTAATTAAAAGGAACGATACAAACCATACTAAATAATAGCTGAATCTTTTCCCGACGCGAGACGCGTCGCTCCCATTAGTGGTAGCGTTTTGTGCTTGAGATTGTTCAGATATTTACGTTTTACTGGACAGCACTAATACCCTATCGGGTGTAAAATAGCATTTGGCGGCATGGGGCTTGTGTGCCTCATGCCGCCAATGACAGGAGAAAGTGTGTGGGGGATTAGCGCACGTCGTAGCCCAGCTTGCTGAGTACCTCGTTGCTGATGTCGATGCTTGGTGAGGCAAATATGATGCCGTTGTCGGACGCGCGGTCGAGAATGAGCTGGAAGCCCTTGGTGGTGGCTATGCTCTTGACGGCGTTGTAAATTTCGTCCTGTATAGGCTCGATGAGGCTTTGGCGCTTTTTGTAAAGCTCGCCCTCGGGCCCGAAGTATTTCTTTTTAAGGTCGGCCGCCTCTTTTTCTTTGTCGACGATGGCCTTTTCGCGCTCCTTTTTTTGTGCGTCGCTTAGGAAGACGCTCTCGTTTTGATAGTTCTTGTAGAGTGTTTGTGCCTTGTTGCTGAGTGCTTCGACCTCTGCCTGCCACGACTTGGAGGTTTGGTTGAGTTGCTCGTTGGCACGCTCGTAGGCAGGTATGTTGCTGAGAATATACTCCATGTCGACGAGGGCGAACTTTTGTGCGCTGGCACTGAATGAGGTGCACAGGGCGATGAGCAATAATAAAGCTAACTTTTTCATGAGCGTAAAAGTGTGTTGTTAGAATTCCTGGCCAATGATGAAGTGGAACTGTGAACCGCCTGCGCGCTTGCCCGTGTATCCGCTGATGTACTTTTGGAAACCATAGGCCCAGTCGATACCCATGAGGCCCACCATGGGGAGCAGAATGCGCACACCTACACCGGCAGAGCGCTTCATGTTGAGGGGGTTGAACTTTTTGACGTCGGTCCAGGCATTACCTCCCTCGACAAATGCCAGTGCAAAGATAGAGGTTGAGGTTTCGAGCATCAAGGGGTAGCGCAGTTCGAGTGTCATGCGGCTGTAGGCGTAGGCGTCGCCGTAGTAGGAGTTGTTGCCCGAGAGCGAGCCGTTTTCGTAACCGCGGAGTCCGATGGTCTCGGTGGCATAGCCTGTAGAATAGCCCGACATGCCGTCGCCGCCCACGTAGTAGGTTTCGAAAGGCGACTTTTTGTGGCGGTTGTAGGCGCCGAGTATGCCCATTTCGAAGCGTGTCATGAGCACGGGGGCCTTGACGGCGCTTGAGAGTGCTGTGAAGTTGCGGAACTTGAGTTTCCACTTGTGGTATTCAATCCAGCGGTACTTCTCCTGCATCTCCTTTTGGTAGTTGGCGCTCTGTGGGTTGGTGGCCAGATTTTTGTAGTTGCGCCCGTCCCAGAGCGAGTAGGGGGGTGTGAGTGTGGCCTGTAGCAGGAACTCAGAGCCCTTGCGCGGGTAGAAGGGGTGGTCGGTAGAGTTGCGCTGCAATGAGAGCGAGAGGTTGATGTTGTTGCAGTTACCGTCGGTTATGAGGAAGTATTGCCACGACTTGAGCATGTAGCGTGTGTACGACAGTTCGGCCATGAAGGTGAAGTAGTCGTCGGGCCAGCGCAGACGTTTGCCGAAGCCAAGGCTGAGGTTAACCATCTTGACGTATTTGTCGGGGTCGTAGGCGTCGGTGTAGTAGTTGGAGCTTGTGCCGTAGCCGTAGGCGTAGTTGTAGAGGTTGTTGTAGTAGTTTTGGTTGATGTAGTTGGAGTTTACATCACTCTGCTTGCTGTATGATATGTTGAAAGAGAGCTGGTTGGGTCGTTTTCCGCCGAGCCATGGTTCGAGGAAACTGAGTCCGTAGTTTTGGTAGTAAGTACCGTTGGTTTGCACTTGCAGCGAGAGCGTCTGTCCGTCGCCCTGCGGTATGAAACCGGCGCGCTTGTAGCCCTTTCGGAAGAGGTTCTGCACTGAGAAGTTGGTGAACTTCAGTCCTACGCGTCCCACGATACCGGTCTGTCCCCAGCCGGCTGAGAGTTCGATTTGGTCGCCGCCCTTTGAGGTGAGCGGGTAGTTGAGGTCGACGGTGCCGCTCACGGGGTCGGGCTTGATGCCGCTTTGGCCAAACTGTGACTGCAGCGCTTCGGGGTCGAACTGGTTCATTTGTGCGAGGTCCTGAATGGAGCGTTTGATGCTCTCCATTGAGAAGAGGTCGCCCGGCTTTGTGCGCAGTTCGCGTCGTATGACGTTTTCGTACACACGCGTGTTGCCGGCTATGCGCACATGGTTGAATGTGGCCTGCTGGCCCTCGCGAATGCGCATTTCGAGGTCGATGGAGTCGCCCACGACGTTTACCTCGACGGGGTCGAGCCTGTAGAACACGTAGCCGTTGTTATAGTAGAGGTTGCCCACGGCATCGTCGTCGCTCGTAAGGCGTTTCTCCATGAGCGTCTGGTTGTAGACATCGCCCTTGTTGAGCTGTAAGATGCGCTGCAGGAGGTCGGAGTTGTACACGGTGTTGCCCACCCACGAGATGTTGCGCACATAGTACTTGGTGCCCTCGTAGACGTTGAGGTGAATGTTGACGTGCTTTTGGTCGATGGTTTGCACGCTGTCGGCCGTGATGAGTGCGTCGCGGTAGCCCCATTCGTTGAGCTTTTCAATGAGCAGCCCCTTGTCCTCGTCATACTTTTCGGGCAGGAACTTCTTTGAGCGGAACATGTTGACAAAGCTCTTTTCGTGCGTCTTTTTCATGGCGCGCTTGAGTTTTGCCACGTGTTTGGGGTTGGCTCCGGTGATGAAGATCTTGTGCACCTTCACCTTTTCGTTCTTGTTGATGTCGATATCCACCAGCACGCGGTTGTCGCCCGTCACGTCCTCGCGTTGCGTGATGTGCACCTCGCAGTTTTTGAAGCCCTTCTCCACAAAGTGCTTCTTGATGTAGTGCTCGGCGCGGTTCACCATGTCGGTGGTGATTTGGTTGCCGGGCTGAAAGCCGATAATCTTTTCGCAGTCCTCGCGTTCCGACTTTTTGACGCCGGTGTATCGTATGCTCGATATGCGTGGTTGTGCGGTGAGTTTGATGTGCAGGTAGGCTTTGCCGTCGACAATGCTGTCGGCCACAATCTCAACGTTCGAAAAGATTTTCTGGTTCCAATAGCGTCGCACGGCCTCGCTGATGTCGGGTCCGGGAATTTCGTAGGTGTCGCCCACGTTGAGGCCCGATATGTTGAGCAGATAGTCGTTGTCGTAGCCTTTCATCTCGTCCACGGTGAGGCCTCCCAGCACATAGCGAGGGTGGTTGGCCGTGTAGGTGATGACGGGCTTGTTGTCGTTGTTGTCACCCTCTGCGGTCTGTGCTTGTGCGGCGGTGGCCAGCGGTGCGGCCATAGCCATCAAGATGAGCAGTTTGCGTGAGTTGTATTTCATTTATCGTTGTGTTGTTGCGTAAGGTGAGCGCGTGTGTGGCTCGTTGGGAGCTGTAAGCGCTGTATGTTGCGGTGGCGGCGGGCAGAGTAGGGCATGGCTCCAGGCCGGGTTGTGACACATGGGCGAACTCTAAAAACAGAATTTTTAGAACCACCCATATCAAGCCTTGGTCACTTGTTCGCTTGTCTTTCCGTAGCGCCGTTCGCGGTGGTTAAACCATTCGATGGCCTTTACGAGGTCGGCCTCGTGAAAGTCGGGCCAGAAGGTTTGGCAGAAGTAGAGTTCGGTGTAGGCACACTGCCACAGCAGGTAGTTGCTCAGCCGCACCTCGCCGCCTGTGCGTATGAGCAGGTCGGGGTCGGGCATGAAGTTGGTGCTGAGGTGTTCCGTTATGGTTTGCTCGTTGATGTCGGCCGGTGTGAGTTTGCCCTCGGCCACTTCGGCCGCAATGCGCTGCACGGCATCGGTCATTTCCCATCGCGAGCTGTAGCTCAGGGCAATAACCATGGTCATGCCCGTATTGACAGATGTGCGCTGCTGCAGGCCGAGTATCGACTCGCGCACCACCTCGGGCACGCGGCTGAGGTCGCCAATGATGCGCAGGCGCACGTTGTTGTTCATAAAGAGTTCCTCCTCGAGCGATGTCAGAATGAGCGACATCAGTGCAGCCACCTCGTTGGCCGGGCGGTTCCAGTTTTCGGTAGAGAAGGTGTAGAGCGTCAAGAACTTTACGCCCAGATTGGAGCAGGCCGTGGTAATTTCGCGCACGGCCACAACGCCTTGTTGGTGTCCCATGCTGCGGTCGAGACCGCGTGCTTTGGCCCAACGTCCGTTGCCGTCCATGATGATGGCTATGTGGGCAGGTATCTTTTGCATAAGTTTCTCTTTGTATAGGTTAGGGGGGTGTGAGTGCCTCAGTCCCTGTTGCACGTGGGGCACTTTGGGTTGAGGTCGTAGGTGAGGGTGAGGGAGAGGGTAGAGTAAATGTCTTTGTTGCGGAACATTTCGCTCTTGATGCCCAGAGGCGCTTCGAGTCCGTCGAGTTTGTCGCTCAGGCTGAAGTGTACCAGCCAGTCGAGCCCCAGGTTGAGGCGTGGCCCCAGTTTGTATTTAAGTCCTGCGCCGAGTGGAATGTTGGCTGTAAAAGCCTTTCCTGCGGCGCCGTAAGTCAGTCCGAAACCCATTTGCACATAGGGCACGATGCGTGAGTAGTGGCGGTAGTCGCGCTCATAGCCGTAGGGCAGGAAGTGCAGTTCGTAGAGTGCCGACAGGTCGTATATGGCGCTGCTCACCTGGTAGTTGAGCCGTTCGGCCCCTGCAGCCCCGGTGTTGGCCGGGTAAAAGGCTTTGAGCCCGGCGGTGCTGCCCTTTGCTTGTGCAAAGCTGAACTGTGTTTTGAGTGCCATGCGCGGATTGAAGGGGAAGCGTGCCACCGCGGCGGCAGCCATGCCGATGTTGTCCTTGACATCGGTAAAGTTGAAAGCCCCGCCAATGCCGGCACCCAGTTCCAGACGGTATACGCTCTCGTCGGCCTGCACTTGTGCGCGGGCTTGGGTGGGGACGGTGAGAGCTGCCACACACAAACACACCAATGCGGCCAACACCGCAAGGTGCTGCCGCATGACGATGAATATGTGATTAATTGTGGCCAAAACAAATATAGATGATGCAGATGTGCAGGTGATGCGCTCGCTATGCTCGCAGATGTGCAAATGTGCAGCCGCTGCGCTTGTTATTCCCACCCGAGGCGGTTGATGCGTCCTTTATACACCACACCGGTGCCACCGCAGATGAGCCAGATGTAATTGCTGGCATCGGTGGTAACGGCCAGTGAGGTGGCCCCCGTCAGCGTGGGGCGTGTCAGCACATCGGTGCGCCATGTGCGGCCGTTGTCGCGGCTCACATAGAACGGGGCAACTACCCCTTCGGCGCTGAGGCCGGCGAGCACCGTGTTGGTGTCGTAGCCAAAGAGCGTGTGCTGCTGCACAACGGGGCAGGCATAAGCGCCCAACTCGCTGGTTTGGGGCAAGTTGTACCACGGTGTGAAGAAACCGCCCACCGAGTCGATGTCGTGTTTCCACACATTGGCCTTGCCACCTTCAATGCCCACCATGACGAGCATTTGGGCCGGTTTGTTAATGCGCGAGGCCACCGTGGCCGAAGCCACATTGTTGCCCGCAGGCAGCTGTGCGTCGGTGTCGATGGCAGACGGCGCCCAGTCCGTTCCATTGGCCGAGGCCCACATCTGTGCGTTAGAAATGGCATAAATGCTGTCGGCCGTGCAGCCCGCTATGGCGCTGAAAGTGTGGTGCGTGGTGGCCGTTTGCCAACCCTCGGCAGCGTTGGCCGAGTGCATGAGTGTGCCGTTGGCCAGAGCATAGAAGTGGCCGTCGAAGTGTGTCACGCTGCGCACATCAAAGCCCGTGGTGCTGATGTTGGCCGCGCTGCCGTCAAAGTCGGGGGCCATGACAGACGTCTGCACCACCTGCACCTTGCCGTCGGCGCGCTGGCCAAACACATAGAGCGTGTTGCCCGTAGTGAGCGCGCGGCTCTTGACAAACGAGGCCACATCGCTCAGCGGATTAGCTGCCACCTGCTGCCATGCCGTAGAGTCGGCCTCCTGGCGGTGCACGCGAATGTCGAAGGTGTAGGTGCGCTTGCGTTCACCATAAGTGTCGTACACCGACACCTCGCGTTTAACGCTGAAGTCGGTGCTGTCGGTATAGGTGTAGAGCGTATCCTTGCCCGAGTAGAGGCTCTTGATGGCCAGTGTGCCCGTGCTGCTAATGCCGCTTGAGCTGGCAAACACCAGTTTGTCGGTGCGTGTGCCGGTAGGCAGAGAGTCCTCGTTGAATATGCGGTTGTTCACCTGGTCGATGGTCAGGTTGTAGGCAGCCCCCGTCACCGTGTAGGTGTAGGTAGTGTCGCGGCCGGCTGCATTGATCGTATGCACCTGGCGTTTGAGAGTACCCATTGTGGCCGAGGTTATGAGGCAGTCGCGTGCCGAGTCGCTCTCGGTCACTTCGCTCGACGTGTCGCAAGCCGTGGCCAGTGTGAGTCCGGCTGCCAGGGCGAGTATGAGGCTGAATATGCTGTTCTTCTTCATATATTATAATGTGGGGTAAGGCGGCTGCTTGCCAATACAATAATGTATACTTGCAGCGCTGTGCCTACTTTATCAAGTTGCAAAAATACGTACAAAATCTTACTTATCCGTCCTTTCGGTTATATTTATCTTGTTTTAACGCGAGGACAAACGTGTGTGACGCATTGTTGAACAACGCTTGTAAATAGCGGGCCTGCGGCAAGTCAGAGGCGGCAGCCGTTGGTGTCAGCGTTTGGCCACCTTCACCCCGTTTACAATGTAAAGGCCCGGTGCGGCAGTCTCCCATGAGGCTATGCGGCGTCCGCTCATGTCGTAGATGGCTTTGGCCGGTTGGCGTACCACGGTAGCAGTCTGCCCGATGCCAGTTATCGAGGCGTCAAGATAGCCGAAAGTGATGCTGCCGTCGGGTTGTACCGCAATGTTATAGATGGGGCGTTTCAGCAACTTGCTGCTGCCGTTATACAGTGTGGCGGCAGGTGTGTCGGCGCTGGGGAACTGTGTCACCCCCTTGGTGCCGGGAAAGAGGTCGGCGCGGTAGCCGGCAAACAAAGCATTCATGTTCATGCTCTCGCTCGTGGTGTTGCCCTCCTTTATGCCGTCGGCCGGCACAAACTGCATGCGCTGGTGGTCCCGCTGGGTGTTGACACGGTTCCCGTTCCATGCTGAGCGGTCGTAGTCAATGTGCGTGATGAGCATGCCAGTGCCCATGGTCTTGGTGTGCCAGGTGTTTGTGGTGCGGTTTTCAAACATATAGTACTCGTTGGCATGCTCGGGGTTGCGCACCACGTAGGCGCGGGCACCGCCCTTGTTGCCTTGTGAACCGTCGAGGGCCAGCAGGCGGCAGGCCTGTGCGCTGTCGGTGAGTTCCGTCACATGCAGCCAACCCAGGTAGCTGCGCTCGTGGGCCGTGTAGCCTATGGGGCGGTAGCCGTTCTGGTAATATTGGCCGTAGTCCATGATGTCCCAATAGCCCATGGTGTTGAAAGCCGAACTGTTCGACGTGTTATAATAGTCGGGCAAACCAAGAGCGTGGCCAAACTCATGGGCAAAAAGGCCCACACCATCTATGGCGGCTCCCGTCACATCGTTGGGGCCCGTGCCATAAGTTTGCAGCAGTTCGTTGCCCATAAAGTAGGAGCGCACTTGGTATTTGTTGTCGTTCACGCTGAAACTGCTCTGCTGAAACTTGGCCCACAGGTAGTTGCTGCTGCCGTCCTCAAACGATGATTGCTGCCCCGGCCCCGCAAACATGAGCACAACCATTGGCACATCGGTGCTGCCTGGGGTGCAGTACGGGCCAAAGTCCACCACTTTCGAAGCCTCGGCCAGCGCGTCAATCACAAATTGCCGGGCATTGGGGTCGGTGCCGCCGCCCTTGCTGTCCTTGCCGTAGTAGACATAGCCGCTGGGCAGTTTGACGTGGGCCACTACCTCAAAAGTAGGGGTAAACAGGCTGTCGCTCTGTGCCACAAAGTAGTCGCGCACCGAGCCGCGTGCAGCGGGTTCGTCGCGGTAGCCCGTTTCGTTAAAGAAGCGTGTCACCTTGGCAGTGGTAATGGTGTCCTGAAATGCGCGGTCGGCAAAGTCAACCATTACCACGGGCAGTATGGGGCTGCCAATGCTCTGCACGGCGCCCAGTGCACTCTTGCCATATTCGCCCAACCCGTCGGGCGTGCTGGTGGTCAGGCTCTTGGCACTCATGCCCCCCTGACGCACCACGGGGGCCACGGGCAGTGCGGCGTTGAGCAGTGCCTCGGCCTGTGCCGTGCTTAGGCGTGGTTGTGCCGTGCTGCGGGCCGCGTAGCCGGCAAGGGTGGTGCCAATGGCAAGCTGTCCGTCAGCGTTCAGCGTGGCATAGTAGTAGTGTCCGTCGGTGCCGGGCAGCACGGCGGTGCCGTCGAGGCTGTAGAGCGTGTAGCGTCCGTTGCCCACGGCATTGATGGTGACCACCTGCCCGTTGGGCTGTTGGTGGCTGATGGTGCGGCGTACGGGAGTGGTGGCTTGCATGGCAGCTGTGGCACAAGTGGCAAGCGCAAGTGACAGTATGGTGTGTCGGAGTTTCATTTGTAGTATTATATATTATATAGGCGTATAACACCTGCTTGTTCGTTACGCTTTGGTGTAATTAGCAAACAGGTTGACAAGTTAACGGGTTAACAGGTAAGTTGGTCCAGCTTTCTGAGCTTCTTGCCAGTCTTACTTTAGCATAATAAGTAGTGTATGACATACTTACCTGTAAATCTGTCAACTTGTTACCACGTTAACTAAGAATGTTGCCAACGTGTTATTCGTTAGTTTTTTCAACAATGATAGTTGCTTCGCTGACACTTACCACGCGCACGGGTGTGCCAGGATTTATAAATTCGCCCGATGACTTCACCTCAACCTGTTTGCCGCCTATGGTGGCATTGCCCACAAGGGCCAGTCGTGTGAGGGCTTTGCCGGTGTCGCCGGGCTTAACCGACAGCTGGTCGGTGGTGGCGTTGGTTGATGTGATGGCGGTGTGGAGGCTCATGCGGTCGAAGGTGCGCGAGTGGGCCACAATGTAGAGCATGATGCCCAACACGGCCAAACCGATGACTACGGCACCGCAGGCCCAACCAAAGCCGTAGTCGGTGTAGATGAGCACAACGTCGACCAGGGCACAGATTATCGAACCGATGCCTGCCAGGCCGAACCCCGGGGTGATGAATATCTCTATCAACCCGAGTATGAGCGTAAAAGCTGCGAGTATGATGATAACAGTCATGGTGGGGGAGGTTAAGGGGTTATAAGGTTATGAGGTTATGAGGTTATAAGGTTATAAAGTTACCTCTGCTTGTGTTAAGGGGCTGTGGGGTTATGAGGGTTATGGGGTTATGAGGTTATAAAGTTACTTCTGCTTGTGTTATGGGGTTAGAGGCAATTGGCAAGTCTGTCATATACCAACATTCCATATATATCTGTCAATAATGCAGAGCATACTTACCCGTCAACCCGTCAACCTCGTCAACCCTGTTAACTTGTTAACCCGTCAACCCGTCAATCAATACGCCGCCCGGTACTTGCCCTCGTCCTGGTCGTCCATCATCGACAGATACGACGCATAGCGCGATGGGGCCAGACGGTGTTCCTCGAGCGCCTGCAGCACAGCGCAGCCCGGCTCGTGAGTGTGGGTGCAGTTGTTGAAGCGGCAGTCGGCCGATATGGCAAATATGTCGCGAAAGTAGTGCGCCACCTCGTCGCGCTCAATGTTGAAAGTGCCAAAGCCCTTTACCCCCGGAATGTCGATGAGCGCACCCCCGTCGGGCAGTTCAAACAGCTCGCTGTAAGTGGTGGTGTGCATGCCCGTGCCGTGGGCGTCAGATATTTGTGCCGTGCGCACATGGGCGTCGGGAATAAGCAGGTTGAGCAGTGTCGACTTGCCCACCCCCGAGTGGCCGGCCAGCAGCGTGGTTCGCCCTTGCAGCGCCTGGCGCAGCGGTTCAATGCCTTGGGCGTTGAGGGCCGACATGCGGTAGCACTCGTAGCCAATGTTGGTGTACAGCGCCTGCCAGTAGTCCATCACCTCGCGCTCGGCAGGGCTGAGGTCGTCCTCCTTGTTAAAGGCAATGCACACCGGCACGCGGTAAGCCTCGGCCGAGGCCAGAAAACGGTCGATAAAGGTAGTGCTCGTTTCGGGGCGTGCAATGGTCACCACGAGCAGAGCCATGTCCACGTTGGCGGCCAGGATGTGGCTCTGTTTCGACAGGTTCGAAGCCTTGCGAATGATGTAGTTGCGTCGCTCGTCAATTTCGGTGATAAAGGCTGCCGCCTCCTCGCTGCCCTTGGCGGGTTGCTCCTTGATGGTCACCCCATCGCCCACGGCTACGGGGTTGGTAGAGCGTATGCCGCGCAGGCGGAAGTTGCCTTTCACCTTACATTCAACGGCACGCCCGTCGTCGGTGCGCACCAGGTACCAGCTGCCTGTGCTTTTGATTACTTTTCCGTGCATGAAGTGTGGGGAAATAAACAGTTAAGAGTTTAAGAGTCAAGAACACGGGCCTGACTGGCAGTGCCTCTGTGCTGAACTCTTAAACTCTCAGATTGTTTGTTAGTCACATCGCGGTGTGTTTGTAGTTACACCGTCATGATTTCCTTGTTCTTGGTGGCAAGAATTTCCTCGATGCTCTTCACCTTCTTGTCGTGTATCTTTTGCAGATTAGCCTCGGCGTCCTTCTCCACGTCTTCGGGCAGACCGTCCTTCAAGGCTTTCTTCAGTTTGTCGATGCCTTCGCGGCGTGCGTTGCGAATGGCCACTTTAGCCTCTTCGGCCTCCTTGGCACACTGCTTGGTGAGCTGCTTGCGTCGGTCCTCGGTGAGAGGGGGAATTCCCAAGCGGATAACCTCGCCGTTGTTTTCGGGCATGATACCGATGGTAGAGTCGATGATAGCCTTTTCAATAACGGGGAACATATTCTTCTCCCAAGGCTTGATGGCGATGGTGCGTGAATCGGGGGTAGTGACGGCTGCCACATTGTTGATGGGCACCATCGAGCCGTATGAGTTGACGCGCAGGTCGTCAAGGATATGTACGTTGGCCTTGCCGGCACGGATTTGGGCGAGCGTGTCTTCGAGGTGCATCACGCTCATGTCCATTTTCTCCTCGCTGTCGCTGAGGCATTTCTTTACGTCGAGCATATTGTCAGTGTTTGTTGTGAATGTTACGTGTGTTGTGTGGCTGCTGTTGTGCAAGGTGAGCGCAGAAAGTCAAGCTTGCTTGAACTTTATGCCGAGGTGCAGCCTATTTTCTGCAAAGATAGTGCAAGGTGAGCGTAGAACGTCAAGTTTACTTGAATGTTATGCCGAACCGCAGCCTATCTTCTGCAAAGATAGTGCAAACTGAGTGATATTGCAAAGTAAAGTGGTGCAAAAAGCGTCGGCCTATCCCTCCACCAGCATGATAGCCTCGTCTTTCAGCTCGTCAGGCAGGTTAATGCCGCGCAGTTGCAGTGAGCGCAGCCAAGCCGCCACCTCGTCGGGGCGCATGGTTGTCATAACCTCCTCAAACTGCGCCGCCTCGTCGGGAGAGTAAGCGTTTGAGGCACGGCCCTTGTAGGCGTCAAGCTCCTCATCGTCAAAGTATTCAATGTCGGGAGCCAGTGCGTCGGCCATGAGCTGCTCCTTTTCGCACACAGCGTGTTTGCCGCAGCACCCCTCGGGGCGCTTGCGTATGTGGGGCATCTCGCTTATTTCGCCACGGCGCAGTTTGGCCTGCAGCGTGCGGTTGCGCAGCCACCCGGCCACAAGGGCCACAAGGCAAAGGCCGAGGAGCGAGAGTAACAATATTTGCATGGTGATAATAAGTTGTTGAAGTTTTGGATTGAGTTCCGCAATAAAAGACGCTGCGAAGAAACGCAAGTACTAATGGGGGCGACGCGTCTCGCGTCGGGATAGAGATAGAAGTTAAATACGAGCGCTACTACTGCTAATAATAGCTGCATATTTTCCCAGCAGCCTCGTCCCGCGTCGGTTTTTTCAGCAGCTTCGTCCTGCGTCGGGGCATTTTTCAGCAGCCCCGTCACCCCGTCACCCTAATCCTTCAAGGTCCTCCCAGTAGCGCGGGTAGCTCTTGCTCACCACCTCGGGGTTGGCAATCTGCACCCCCTCACACACCATGGCAGCCGGTGCAAAAGCCATGGCCATGCGGTGGTCGTGATAGGTGGCAATGGGCTGGCCGTTGTAGTGGGGCGCGCCATCGGCGTAGCTGTCAATGTAGAGCACATCGTCGGCCTCAATGCCCAGTGCAATGCCAAACTTGGCCAGTTCGGTTTGCAAGGCCGCCATGCGGTCAGTTTCCTTGATGCGCAGCGAGCGCAGTCCGCTAAATCTGAACGGGCGCCGCAGCATGGCACAAGTCACCACCAGCGTTTGCGCCAGGTCGGGCTGGCCAATAAGGTCAAGCTCATAAGTCTGTCCCTCGGGCAGCAGCGCGTCGGCACACTTTGTCAGCACCACGAGCTCGTGTTCAGTGTCGTAGGCCGTGTGCACACCCAGCGGCTCAAAGTAGCGGCTCACGGCACTGTCGCCCTGCAGACTCTCCTTGTAGAGCCAGGGCAGTGTGATGGTGGCACCGGCATCGGACGTGAGCGCCATCATCTCATACCAGTACGAGGCCGCGCTCCAGTCGCTCTCCACCGGGTATATCACATCGCTCAGGTAGGCGTGTGGTGCCACATGCAGCGTGTGCGCGTCAGTCCACTCAATGTCGGCCCCAAAGGTGCGCATCATGCTCACCGTCATGTTGATGTAGGGGCGCGATATGATGTCGCCCTCAAGTTCGAGCGTAAGGCCCTGGGCCATGGTGGGCGCCACAAGCAGCAGGGCCGATATGTACTGCGAACTCACGCTGGCGGGCAAACTGATGCGGCCGCCCTGCAAGCTGCGCCCCTTGACGTGGAGGGGCGGGTAGCCCTCGTTGTCCACATAGCTGATGTCGGCCCCCAACTGCCGCAGGGCGTCAACAAGCACCTTGATGGGGCGTTGGCGCATGCGCTCAGTGCCGGTAATGGTGTGCTCCTCGCCACGGCAAATGGCAAAGTAGGCCGTCATAAAGCGCATGGCGGTGCCAGCGGCCATGATGTCCACCGTGGCAGGCCGTTGCGTCAGGGCGCGCCACATCACATAGGTGTCGTCGCAGTTCGACATGCGTTCCACACTCGAGTTGGGGCCGCACAGCGCGCAAAGCAGCAAAGCACGGTTGCTGATGCTCTTCGACGAGGGCAGATTGATGGTGGCCCGCAGCGTGGCAGGCAGATTGGGCGAATATGTGGTGGGTCCTTCCATAGTATCTTTGTATATAATATATATATGCGTGCGTTGGCAGAGCAGGGGGCGTGCGAATGGACTCAAGCACCAAACGCTACCTCTAATGGGGGCGACGCGTCCCGCGTCGGGAAAATGTTCATTGTTGCGGCACTTCGGCGAAAAGTAAACATACGAACAGACTCAAGCACCAAACGCTACCTCTAATGGGGGCGACGCGTCTCGCGTCGGGAAAAGATGCAGCTAT
>OIZF01000233.1_pt1 | contig 39407 bp, 18 predicted proteins | sample 1588471 | NCBI WGS metagenome assembly OIZF01 (sample SAMN03283279) | human gut metagenome | biome: human-associated habitat; material: feces | host: Homo sapiens | place: Peru | collected 2012
GCTTCTTGTACTACTTGTCTGTTTATGTAAAATCTTTCAAAGAACTCTTTCTTTAATTGCTAAGAGAAAGTGTATTTCTCAAAATCGAGTACAAAAGTACTAACTATTTTTCATTCCACCAAATCTTTTCCGAAAAAAGTTTGTTTTTTAGTCTCATTTTAACACTTATAAAGACTTCATCAACCCAAATTCTAAAAGACACATTATAATATTTGTGCGTGCGCTGGCACAGGCACACAGGTGTGCATACATACGCATAAATATATAATGAAATAAGTTTCGCGTATAAGCTCCACACGCCCTGTAATGGCAAAAGCTTTCAAAAAGTAAAAGAATCGGACAGACGGGGGGGGGGGATTTTCGGCATTTTAGTTAACAGACCTTAAATCGAGGAAGTTTTTTCTGATTTTGAAAGGCTATATGAGATATTTTGGCTACATTTGCAGCAGAAAGTAACATACGTAATGAAATTGCGACTATAAAGAAATTAGCTTTTCTGATAAAATCATTAGACAAATAATATAGAACCATAAATATAAAAGACGCTGGCAGATGAACAAGAACAGAAGATTGAGCATGTGGCTCCTTCTTGTTTTTACACTAGTCACTACTTCTATTTCGGCACAAGATTGGCGATTGAAGACCAACCTAGCCTATTGGGCAACAACTACACCCAATATAGGAGCAGAGAAAAAGATTTCAGACCAATGGTCAATAAACTTCTCCACTGGATGGAACCCATTTACTTTTAGCAAGAACAAGAAACTGAAGCACATTGCTTTACAAACAGAAGTACGCCGTTGGCTCGACAGTCCTTTTTCAGGGCATTTTCTTGGAGCCAACCTACTCTACTCTCATTACAATGTGGGCAGGGTACATTTCCCCTTTGGCCTTTTTCCAAAGGTCAAGAATCACCGATTTCAAGGCGATCTAGGTGCCATTGGCTTCGTCTATGGCTATGACTGGCAGCTCGACAAGAGCAACCGTTGGAACCTGGAGGCAGCCATTGGCTTAGGAGTGGGAATAACACATTATACCAAATATAATTGTGAGAAATGTGCCAGTGCCATCGAGAAGAAGACGAAAGCTTTCGTCATGCCTACCAAGTTGGCAGTCTCTCTGGTTTACAACTTGGGCACAAAAGATACGGACAAGCCAAATTAGAGTAAAAAATAGTAATAATATATTTAAATCAATTTTAGATTATGAAGAAAGTGAAGTTTTTCGGCTTAGCAGGATTCATTCTTCTTGCAAGCGGAGCAGGTTTCTCTTCCTGCTCATCAGATTCAGCAGATCCTACTGGCGGTACAGGTGTGGCAGGACAGGTTGTAAAGACCCAGTTCGCCATCAACATCCCTTATGGCAATAACTCTTCGACTAATCAGGCGAAGAAGGTGACTCGTATGACAGATGCTATCACTCAGCAGAGTGGCAAGCCTTTCCGTGGCATTTCAGGCATTGTTCTGCTGACTTTCAGTGGAGATCCTACAAAGACAGCAAGTATCACAGATGCTACAAATATTATCCCAATCAGTACTGATGACAATGCATATGCACAGGACAATTATCGTAGACTTTATCGTGATATTGAAATTCCGGTTGGAACTAGCCATATAGCCTTCTACGGTAAAGCTAGCAGAAACACAGAAACAGATTTCGAGGCCGGCAAGATTACCGATGAGGGGATCTCAGGAAGAACTCTAGCAAACATTTTACATAAGTTAACTCCTATCAGTAGCGATGCTAATTTCACAACTGATGAAGATGCTAAAGCTATCATCGATGCATTAAATGAAATTGCCAACGCAAAGGTTAATGATAATGGAACAGATTATACTTGGGCAAATATCGGTAGACTAACACCCCGCCCATCATGGCTTACAGAACATGAGCAAGAGTTTTTAAAAAATCGCTATGATGCTTTTATTAGACTCACAGCAGGTTCAAAAGCATCCGTAAAAGCTTGTATTGAGAGTCTGAAAACTGCATTAGCAGGTGAGACTCCTGGAGCAGACGTTCCTGCTACAAAACTATTAACAGCTGAGATTTACAAAAAATGCCAAGCAGCTTTGATTAAGATGAATACTCTAAGAGACTTCCCAGGAAAGTTCTATCTGCCAGATGGTGTTGCTGCTTTAAGCTGGACTTCAGGAGGATTCGCTTACAGCGTTCCTGGTAGCGCAAACTTTGTTACAGGAAACACTATTGATTATCAAAAGATATGCTATCCTGCCGAGTTGTCGTATTTTGTAAATACAGCAACTATGGTTTCAGATAAAGACATGTCTAGTTTAAATGATTTTCCTTTATATGATGATTGGACAAAGAATACAGGAACAGCCTGGAACGACAAAAGCTTTACAGAAAAAGCTGTTGAAAGTTCAACAAAAACTGTAGGTTTGAAAGACCCAGTTCAGTATAGTGTAGCTGTATTAAAATCTACTGTAAAATGTGATGCAGGAAAACTAGAAGACAATGCAAAACAGGCAGGTAAGCTAGAAGCGGATCAACAGATTACAGTTCCTACAGACGGTTTCCCTGTAACCGGTATTCTGATTGGTGGTCAGCCTGCATCAGTAGACTGGAAGTATGAGCCTGCCTCTACAGAGACTTTCGCAAATACGATTTATGATAACGTAATGAATGGCGCTCCTATGTATGCCAAGCACGAAACTACTGCATCAAACGCAAATTATACGCTCGTCTTTGATAACAAAAGTACAGATAAAAAAACTGTATTTGTAACCATCGAGTTAGAGAACAACTCAGGCATGGACTTCTACGGAAAAGATGGTATCATTCTTAAGAATGCCAAGTTCTATCTTGTAGGTGAACTTAAACCAAGTGGCAGTGCTTCTGAAGGAGTAACACAGCCTACAACAGGCAACACCATCGATCGTGTATTCGTGCAGGATCATATAACAACCGCAAACTTCACCATCAAGGATTTGAAGAAAGCTTACAACTGTATTCCTGACCTCAGAACATCAGGTATCAACGTTGGTCTCGCAGTAGACCTCGAGTGGAAGTCAGGCATCGAATTCAACGTAGATTTGTAAGAAAAAGATAATGAAGGATACCCTTCAAAAAACTGAAGGAACTGAAGGATAGGTACACTGAAGGAACTGAAGGATGAAATTAAAAAAATCATTTTTATATGCAGCGTAGAGTAAAAAAGATGCAAGTATATGACTATCAAGTAATTGCAATATATTTGACCATATGTTAAAATGCTGTTTTTGATATGATATTATTATGTTTGAAAACTGCCTTCAGTTCCTTCAGCCCCAAAATCTGTCCAAACGGTTTACTTTTTAACAGAAATTACACATTCTGTGATACCCATCCTTCAGAACCTTCAGTTTTCACGATTCTCTCCTTCAAAAATACTGCATTTTGGGGGGTTCAAATATTTTTACCACACTCCTGCAGGGAAATATGAAGCGGAGAAAAGGATTTATCTTACTGAGATAATTTTCTATCTTACAGAGATATTTTTTTATTTCACAGAGATAAATTCCTATCTTACAGAGATACTGGACAGAACTACTCCCAATAAGGGAGACATACAGATTATGAAATTAAAAACTCGGAAAGAACAATGAAGATTCGATATAGAATGTTTCTGATAGCTATGATGATGACAGGCATCGCCTTCGGATTGTCTTCTTGTATCGATGAAGACATGAGCAAGTGCGGCAAAGACTATAAGATAAGGTATAACCTGGTACTCAATACGCAGATTAATACCATCATCGACATGGATCTGAATCTCATCACCGAACAGGAAATAGCAGAGAGACTGAAACAGGCACTCAGCAAGGTCTTCACCGACCATGCCAACGACAACGACCTCTCCTTCTTCGTAGGCGAAGACCTCTTCCACCACGAGGCAAACAAAATGGGTGCCAACTCGGTATCCTATACCATCTATCTGCCCCGCAACAACTATAAGAATCTCTCCCTCGCCAATACCGGCAGTGCAGACAACGTACAGATTACAGGAGCCAACACCTGTAAGACGCTCGCCCTGCAGCAAGAGCAGAAAGATACCATCAACAGCCATAACATCGGATTGTTCTCTTCCCGTTTCACCATCAACGAAAACGACTTTGAGCACGACCTGTATACCACCCTCTATATGGCAAACTGTGCTGCGGTGGTGGTCATCGACCAGAGCAAGGTGCAGCCCACCAGACTCTGGGGATTTGTAGAAGGCATGGCAACCCAGTTCCAGGTGAATGACAGTCTCTACACCTCAACCCGGAACACCCTGGTGAGAGCCAACCGACTCAACGAAGGCATGACAACCTATTCCATCCCTTCTCACGATGCCCTCTATACGGTCAGTTTCCCCAGCACCCAATCAGAATGGCGCTACCACGTCATCACCCAGATAAACGGTAAATATACCGAAACCATCTTCACGATGAACGAACCGCTGAAGGCAGGAAGAATCAAGATTATCAAGACGATACTCAAGGAAGACGGTTCCCTTTCCACCTCCAGCACCGCTGTAGGCGTAAGTGTGAAACTCGACTGGAAACCGGGAGGAAGCCATGACATTGACATTTAAGTGAAAAAGAATTGATACATGAATCATATTACGAAATACATATTTGCGATACTATCGCTTATCATGCTGGCAGGATGCAGCGAGAAGGACGAGGTGAGACCAATGGATACGTTGGCACCCATCTCACTCACCCTTTCTGTGCCTGCCGATAAGACAAACACACGCATCGGAGACCCAGGAACAGACACCAACGACAAGGTGGACTGGGACCGTCTCACCATCATCGTTGCCTATAAGGAAAAGGCCCAAGGCGACGAAATCATAGATGGAGCACCAGACAAAATGGTGTATTACGATACCTATACCAAGGACGAATTCGACAGAAAAAACCTCGTCACCCATGCCACCTCAACCCTATCAGGACCTGATGCCAACGGCTTTCGCACCTATACGATGTATCTGCCGTTAGGCACCTGTTGCGTTTATGGGGTTACCTATAGTAGCGGACAAGGGCTGAATTTGGAGGAGATGCTAGACGGCATCGCAAAAGACGGACAAAACCATAACTCAGACATTTATGACTTACAGATTAGCAACGACTATGCCAAGCCAAGCGGTGGCACTACGGATATAGCCAAGTTTATCAGCGTAGCCACAGGCTATGCACTCAAGCTGGACAAGAACCAGCTACTAACAAGCGACAGAGAAGTAATAGTAGAAAAAAACATCAATGCCGATATCAACACCAAGCAATACTGGCGCATGGTACTGGGCAGACTGGCTGCCAAGATTGACATCCAATGGGATGCCAAGGGAGCCTACGAGAAAGACAAGGATGGAAATCTGAAATATACCAACGTGAAAGTACAAGGTTTTACTTATCACGGCGAACCGGCAGGTCAAGAAACAACCGTTTCCGGTTCAGGATATGGAAGACTCTTCCCTACCCTTTACCATCAAAATGTATCTTCTATGGTTTCGGTAAGTGGACAGACCTCCTTCTTGAACACCTCGGAAATCAGCAAGCGCAACGGAAGAGTATATCATTATACCTTCCCAGACGGAGCCATTCCTCCTCGCCTCACCTTCCAGCTTGAAACAGAGAAAGAAGGAACGACAGGGAAATACAACGTAACATTTGACATGAGCAATCTGAAAGATGGCTTTATCCCAGCTCGCTGGTACAAGATTAATGTAAGAATATCGGGCACTCAGCTCACAAAGGAAAATATCACGATCAACAATTTCAACATATAAAACTCTTTTCAGCATGAGAATACATCATACGACATACAGGAAAATCATAGCAGCCCTCATCCTCCTGAGCTGCACCTGCCAGCTGTCAGCACAAGGCAAGACCTATCATGTGAAAGCAGATTCCGAGATAAGGACCTCCGGCAACGACGGTTTATCGTGGGAGAATGCCATCACCCTGACAGAGGCGCTGAGCCGAGCCAAGGCAGGCGACGAAATCTGGGTGAAAGGCTACGAGGACATTACCGGTAACATCTACAAGGCGCCGAAGGGAGGCTTCGTTCTCCCTTCGGGCGTTGCCATGTATGGAGGTTTTGCAGGAACAGAAACCATCAAGAACGATCTCCCTACGGGCAGACATAAATATCAGATGAAGTATCAGACGGCTCTAGTGGGCGATATCGGCACCAACGACAAGGCGAGCCAGCAGCTGATTATCTATCCAGAGAACACCACCCGCACCGACAATGCCATTCATGTGCTGACCCTCCAGATGGGCGTAACAAAGGACAACACCAACGACGGCAGCAAGCCAACCATCGTTTCCGGTTTCCTCATCGCAGCAGGTAATGCCAAAGGAGAGAATACTTCTGCAAATGGCAGAGGCGGCGGCATCTACGTGGTAAACAACAGCAACGACGGCAATGCCCAGAGTCGCTTCTTCCGTATTTCGCAATGTAACTTTGCGAACAACTACGGCATGCGCGGCGGTGCCATCTATGTAGATAATTCCTGTACCAATCAGCAGTCTGCCATCAGCTACTGCAGCATTTTTAATAATGTGGCAGGCAAGCGAGGCACCAGCGAAAACGAAGGTGGTGGTATGTGGATAGACGGAACAGCCACCGTCTACAACTGCAACATCAACAACAACACAAACGGCGGTATCCGACTTTCGAACACATCGAAAATCGTCAACTGTTCTGTCATTGCCAACACCGTATCGGCCGCAGACCTCACCACAGACGGGGCTTCAAACAGCAATGACGGCGGAGCGGTTTACAACACCGTTCTCTGGCATTCCACTGCACTCAGCAAGCAAGACACCCGTCCTGCCTTCTATTCCTGTGCTTTTCCGGAAGTAAAAGTTACCAATCCCGATACCAATACCGACGCCAACGGAAACATATGGATCAGCAACCAGAACCACGGCACTGAGCCAGCCCCTTGGTTCAAGCAGAGTGCCGTAACCCAGGGTTACGACTTCTCGTTCAGCAGTAACCTGAAGCAATTATACAGCACCGCATTCACTTTCGAGGAAACCTCTGCCCTTCTAAACAAGGGAAAACTGGAATACTATACCAACAACGTAGTTAAAGCAAACCTGGAAACTACCTCTACCGACATCATGGGCAGAACACGCTACCAGACAAGCACCATCGACATCGGAGCCTACGAGTATGCCCGCATGAAGGCAGGACGCATCAGATACGTGAAACCCAAGAAAGCGGGAAAGGGCGACGGAACATCATGGGATGATGCCACGGACGATATCCAGTGGGCCATCAACGATTTGGCAGAAAATGCACCAGGCGAGAAAGGCGAAGTCTGGGTAGCAACCGGAACCTATGTAGTAAAAGACCGCATTACCGATGATACATCATCCCCGGTATCCCTGCTGATGAAGAATGGCATCAGCGTTTATGGTGCATTTAAGGGAACCGAAAAAAGACGTTCCGAGCGCATCGAGGAATCCAAGGATTTAAAGCCATGGGGCTGGAAACAGGAATCCATCATCAGGGGTGCGGAATTCAAGGGAAGCGACAATGCCAACTGGAGTAATAATGACGAAGCCTGGAACATACAGAACAGCGGTTCCTACCATGTGGTATGGTTTGCTCCCTTGCCTGGAGGAAATGCCTTTACCGACGAAGTATATCTTGAAGGCTTCACCATTGAGGGAGGTAAATTTCACGATACGAACAAAGCCGAATACGCCCCAGACTGTGGTGCAGGCGTTTATATCAACGACCCATCAGCCCGAATGCGTTACTGTACCGTGAGATTCTGCAACCCGGGCATGAAAGAAAGCGGAACCATCAAGCCTCGTGGTGGCGGCATCTACTGCAAAAACGGACAGACGGAAGGTAACCTGGTATACGACTGTTCGGCTTACCAGGGCGGAGGCATCTATATTGACGAAGCCGGCTTCATCACCCGAAGTATGGTAACCAACTGTTCTGCCTATCAGGGAGCAGGTGTATATCTGAATGGTGACGCTGATAACTCAGAGAAAGCCTATTATCAGATTCTTGCCACCTCAGTAATCAGCAACAATACCAGTACCCGAAATGGTGCTGTGTATCTGGATGGTCACGGACTGGTGATTAACAACACCATCGTCAACAACTATACCAACAACACCTCGGATCCTGCTGACAAGCTGTCATCCAATACGGGTGGTGTGTATATCAAGGAAAAGGGTCTTCTTGCCAACAACGTCATCTGGAACAACTCGCTGCTCCAGCACACGTCGGGCAGCAACAACTCAGCATCCATGGCACAGATTTATGCAGCCAACCCTTCAGAAAAGACCGTACAGTTCTACAACAACGCCATCTCGGATGTAAATGCAGCCAAATGGACCAGCACCTATCAGAGCGGAACCATCTCCATCAACACGTATTACTCTGGCAAGGGATTCGTGATGGGTACGGAAGCACCTTACAACACAGTGGAAGCCTTCAACGAGAAACGTGGTGTACTTACAGACATGAAGACGGTGAACTATTACTGGGAAATCGTGAAAGGAACCCGACTGCGCAACGTGGGCATCAGCTATGCCCTCCTGCCATCTTCCTACCTGTATCAGCCAAAAATAGACCTGAGCGGAAAGGCTATCAGTTCGGTTCCGTCAGCAGGAGCCTATATAGCTGACAACCAAGACCTTGTATTTGAAAAGAATGACAGTAAGAAACGCCTGCGCATCTACTTTGACCGTTCACGAGAACTGGTGGACGGAACAGGAGAGTCGTGGGAAAAGAGCTATACCTCATCATCCGTAGATGAAGTATTGGGTTATCTTGCCGACATCAAGGATGGAGAACAGGTTAAGGTAGTTACCAAGGGCAATACTACACCAGAGGATTTCACTATTGAGCAGAACAGCGGTTGGGAGTTTGAAATCTGCGGTCGCGAGGGTATCTTCGAACCGAAGATTGCCTACACGTTCGAGGAAACAGACGCCAGGTCATGCACCTTTAACATTCAACCTTGCGTACTTCCTGTTACCGTGTATGGCGGTTATCCGGAGTATTCGGAAAATCCGAATCCGAAAGATGAAGACCGCGACCCTATCAAATACCGTTCTGAACTGAACGGAAACCTCAGCGGTTCAGAACTCAACGAGGGACTCTACCATCTGGTCCGCATCGAAGCGGGTGCCAACATCACCATCGACGGCTATGCCTTTACCCATGCCTACGCTGCCGGTACAGCCTACATGCCTTATGGTGGCGGTGTACTGATAGGTAGCATGGACCAGAGCAGCCAGGCAACCACCGTGAAGTTGAAGAATTGTATCTTTGAGAACAACACGGCGACAGATGGTGCCGCCATCGCAACCATGCCGGATGCCGTGAATGTAAAATTGGAGTTGGAAAACTGCGTCATCAACAACAACACAAGCAAGGATCCGCATAATCAGAACCCGTCAGAACTGCCTTCCATCATCTATCTGAACAAGAGTCAAGGCAGCAACAACTCGCTCACGCTCAACCATGTAAGCATCATCAACAATGAGGGAGTGGCGCCAGATTACGACCTTGTAAAGGCAACCTCGTATGCTGTAGGAAACAAACTGTACATCAACGATGCATGGGAAGGTTCGGAATGCAAGAACAGCATGAAGAATATCAACACTCTTGGAAAAGACGGAGCCCTCAACTTTATGAACCCAACCAATGAAGTGGGTGCCCGGATGAGCGGCAACGTATATTACGGAGGCTATTCATCCTTCCGACCATTGACCAGTTCAGCAGAAGCAGGTAGAATCATCAACAGCGCTCAAGCTAGCAACGCAACAGCCAAGGACATCACCGGCGAAGACCGCAACCTTGGTGGTGCTCCTGACCTGGGTGCATACGAAGCTCTCCTGCCAAAAGCAGGAAAGATTATCTACGTGCGTTCATACAACAAGAATTATGATAGCTACAGCGATGCCAACAATGATGACCAGGACGGCAACCCGGACTTCAATCTTCTGAATGAATCAAAGACCGAATATGACGGAAGCAGCTGGGACAAGGCTATCATCGGTAACGCCATGTGTGATAACACAAAGGGTAGAACAGGCAACGATTTCTATGTAAAGCAGAATGACAATACGCTGCTTAGCACCACTATTGACAATACGGATTATAGTCAAGCAGGACGTAAGTATCGTTCTACGACAGATTCCTACGGAGATTTCTGGACAAACTCAGGTAACATTGCGGGAGATTTATCTTCCAATTGGGGAACCTATAACAAGATTGCCAACAACAGAAAGGAGCAATACATCAGCGGTCTGCAATATGCTGTGGAAAGAGCGGCAGAGTTGAATGAGAATATCACAGACAAGAAAGACTGGGTAGTAGTTTGGGTAGGTGCAGGCATCTATACAGACTACAAAGGCTTTGTTGTTAGAGACAAGGTAGAGGTAATAGGCGGTTTCCCATACGAAGGCTATCCTGGAGAAGACGACCGCCATCCGCTGCTGTCACAATACGTACCGGCACGTAAGGAATACGAGAATCTGAAAAAGACCAAGTATGAAACCATTCTCCAGATCAGAAAGGAATCGCCTGTATACTTCAAAAAAGGAGATAAGGAAATGTGGTATCAGGAGGACAAACCTGAAGATGGTTCTAAATATGGCTTTACAAAAACGTTGATGAACAGTGGAAATACAGAGCGCCACTATGTACTGTATCAGCCAGACGTCTGTCTTCCTACCTGGTCACCATCGGGTGATGGAAACTCTTTACGTACCGATGGTAATGCCGTACGCTATAAAGAAGGAAATTTGATAGACAACATCAACTACAAGGATTACGAGTATGCCAAATGGGATGGCTTCTCCGTACGTCATGGTTATATCATCAACTATCCTGGTGCCAACCGTGACGGAGGTGCAGGTGTGCGTGTATTCCGAGGAGTAGAACTGGAAAATCTTATCATCGTCAACAACTTCAACCATGGCGGTCGTGTGCGTGGTGGCGGTTTGTATATGGATGGTGAAAACAGTAAGATTTCGAACAGTTATCTGCTGAGAAACCTGAGTTTTGCCAGCAGCGATGAAAGTTATGGAGGCGGAGCCTATATGATTCAAGGCACCGGCTACAACCTTGTCGTGGCAAACAACCGCTGTTATAACGGAACCTGCCGTGGCGGAGGTATCTTCCTGGAGAGTGCCAAGTTCTACAACAATACCATCGCCTACAATATGGCGACAAACGGAACCGGCATCTATCACTGGCAGGATGCCAAAACCGGAGTTGCATCGCAGCTCTCGCTCTACAACTGTATCATCTATGATAATTACAACAACGGCAAAAGCATCACAGATCAGGTAAACTCTGCTGCATCTGGCAAGATGAATCCATCCCACAACTGCTACATGAACAGTAATGACCTGAGCAGCAAATTCCAGGAAAGCGATGGTAACTTTACAGGAGATAAGGCTCAGGCTTTCCCATTTGAGGACCAGAGCTACGAAAGTGGAAACAATTTCCGCTTCCGCAATGCCCGACTGAAAAACAACTTCCGTCTGTACGAGGCGGGTAGTTTGACGGGTAATAAGTGTCTAAATGGTGGAACCACAAATGTAGGAAATGGAATCATCCTGCCTGAAACCGACATGGACTATACCAACCGAATCAAGGACTGCGCCATTGATATCGGTGCCTACGAGGCTGACAATACTGCCAACATTGCACCACAGGAAAATACAAACAGCGCAAATATTGTGGATTACATTTATTATGTAACCCAGAACGGATGGGGAAACCGAAGTGGAGACAGTCCGGAAAACGCTGCCTGTGCAGACAAGCTGCAGGACGTGCTGACTGCTGCTGGCAAGAAATTTGAAAAAGCGAACCAGAGCATCACAGATAATAGTCAAAAGCATCAGGTGTATGTAAAAGTAGCAGGCTATCAGGGTGATGAAACAGGAAATCGATTTGTTTATCATGCCAATACGCTGGCTGACCCTAGCGACCCGCAGAGCTACACCTTCCTGATTCCTAACGGAGTATGTCTGAAGGGTGGCTACTATGAGGGTGACCAGGAAGGAGGAAACTTGAAAGAAGGTACCGCCAATTGGGATAATGACAAGCGCGACTGTATCAGCACTTACCAGACGGTATTAAGTGCGAAGACCGAAGTAAAAGAAGGTTCTGCCGTTAACCAGGAGGTGAACGGCTACCACACCGTGTGCTTCGGAAAATGGCCTACAGGCGACTATGACGGCTACAACACTTCTGCCCTGACAGACAATACCATCATAGATGGCTGTCGCCTGATTGACGGTAATGCAAGCGACAAGTCGGGCTTCAAGAGTATGGGTGGTGCAGCCATTGTACCAAAAATGGCACATGTTCGCAACTGTGAGATTTCCGACTGTCAGGCAACCCAGGGCGGTGCCCTCGCGTTGCTGAAAGGTAGCATCGTAAGCGGTAGTGTCATCGTAAGAAACAAGGCACAGAAAGGTGGTGCCATCTATGCGCTCCGTTCCAACGACCAGAGCGAAGACACCAAGAACTACCATGCCTACGTCATCTCATGCACCATCGCCGAAAACGAGGCAACTATCGGTGGCGGAATCTACCAGGAGGAGAACTCCCTGATTGGCGGTAACTCCGTGATTTGGGGAAATACGGCACAGACCGACAACAACATCAGCGGTGATGTGAACTATAAGTCTTACGACATTCTGCAGGGAATCGGAAAATATGCGGATGAATTATTCTATCCATACAACTATTGTTTCGTAGAGAAGATGGCGTTGCCTGCCAACAGAATGAACACGGAGATGACCAGCGACCTGGACAGTTACTTCAACGACAACAAAATCTTCAAGCCTCGTGCCTATTCACCATTGATTGGCAACGGAGTTTTGGAAGAATACGTAACTGCATGGAAGAATTATGGTATCAGCGACTATGATATTACCGGCAAGGAAAGAAGCATGACCAAGCAGCAGACAGCAGGTGCATACACATCTGATTTGCCTGCTTTTGACAAGAACAAGCTTCTGAAGCGCCTGTTCGTTTCTCAGACAGGTGGTGAGATTGTAACAGAAGAAGAGAAGGCAAAGTATTATGGCCGCTCCTTCCTTACTCCTTTCAACAGTCTCGAAGCAGCCCTCGATTACATCAATGAGGCACGAGAAAAGAATGTGGCGAATGATAATACCCACTTCGAGATTCTGATGACTGGCGGAACCTACAAGCCGAGCAAGATGCGACAGAACAAAGATCTTTCGCCTGTACAGAACACGATAGACCGCCGCTTGCAGAGTTTCACCATCCCGGTGAACGTAGATATCTTCGGCAGTTTCTCGGCAAGCGACCTGTATTCTTCAACTCCTGTTGATCCTGCTACGGGAAAAGAAACTGGAGATAAGTTTACAAGCTTTGATGGCAAGACTTTGGTTCCAGATGGAGACATCAAAAAGATTTTGGCAGAGCGCAACTCCAACATGACCGACAACAACAAGAACGGTCTGATAGAGCCATGGGAGTTCCAGAATCCTACAATTCTTTCCGGTGACATCAAGGCATCGGAAAAGGAGCGTAATGTATATCATGTAGTCTACAGCAATGCGGGCACCACAGGTACTTCGGCAACATTGAACAATGAAGTGGTATTAGACGGTATTACCATCATGAATGGTGAAACCATGACACAGCTGAAGAAAGAAGAAGGAGGAACTAACGAAGTTGCCGAGATTGGTCGTGGAGGCGCTATCTACACCAATCGCGTGAACTATACACTGAACCGTTGCCGACTGATCAAAAACTCCGGTCTGCATGGCGGAGCTATCTATGCCAACAATGCAAGTCTGGACATCATCGGCAGTACAATCAGCGGCAATAGAGACGTATCAGAAAAGGCTAGTCAGGATGAAGTCACCGAACCTGGTAAGGGTGGAGCCATCTATCTCTATCTCACAAAATCGGTGAATGGAAACCTGCATATCGTCAACTCGCTCTTAGCCAACAACGATGTGACCTATGGCAGATATACGGGCACACAAAATTCACAAGGCGGAGCCATCTACATCCGTAGAGCAGACGATGCTGGCAGTATGGCTGCGGACTATCAGGATGCCTACATCGTAAACAGCCTCATCGTGAACAACAAGGCAAAGCAAGATGGAGCCATCCATGTGGAGAACGAGGTGACAAGCGGTACTATTACACCTATATTATATAATACCGCCATTTGGGGTAATGAATCAACTGGTAATAGTGTGCTCCTCAAAAGAGAGCACATGCGCAACTGCGCCTGGGATGAATTACCTGCTTCTACTGCAAAGGATGGTAACATCAAGCTGAGCAAGGAGAACATCGCATCGGATGGTCCACGCTTCACAGCGCCTACAACGACAAAGGGTTACGAAGGTTATACACAGGATGCCAAGTGGAATCCACAGGCTATCTCTGTGCTTACAGATGCAGGTGATGGAAGCAAGGATAAAGACGATAAAAACGAGACTGGTAGATATCTGAATTGGTGGACTATGCACAATACTCGCCTTGAGAGATATGGTTATCCATCTGAGTACATCCGTCCTGTCAGCGGTACATACAAAAGATACGTAGGTCCGAAAGACGAGAATGGTAATATAGCAGAAAAACCTATCGATATCGGTATGTATGAATTCCAGTATGTATTCAAGTTTACAGACTTAGAAAAGGTTTATATCGGAACGGAAGAGAAAGGAAATGGCGATGGTAGCAGTTGGGATAACCAAAGCACCGACCTTCGTGGTGCCATCATTGCCATGGCTAACCCTTCTGGTAACGTATCTGCAGGTACTACAACCAACAACAACAGAAAGGTGTTTGTACGCGGAGGTACCTATTATTCGCCAACCTACTCTAGCGGCGATGCCTTCTCTCTCATTGTGAACAATGACGAAAAGGCTAAGTATATAACATCGATTGAACTTGTAGGTGGTTGTACGGGCTCGAAGAATGCTGACGGAACAGAGGTGCAAGACTTTAGCAAACCTTCGGTACTCATTGAGAACCCAGCCAAGGCGGGCGAAACCAAAAACTTGCTTAATATCGAAACGAATGGTAAGCCGGTAACGATATCGGGATTCACATTCCAGAACCAGAGCGGTGTGGGAGTAAATGCGAAGGTTAATAATGATCAAGCCGGAAAGGGAGAAAAAATGAGGCTCCATCATTGTGCCTTTAGAGAGAATAACGGAACCGGAATGGTAGTAAACAACCAAAAAGGATATGGCATAAACATGTGGAATGTACTGTTTGCAGATGGTATCGGAGATGGTCTTACTATTGACGGTTCACAATCAGCAGACATAACAAATGCTACGTTTGTCAACAATACCGGCACAGCGGTTAGTGGAACAAACAGCGTGTATAATTCTGTGGCATGGAAGAACGGTTCGCAAAATCTTAAAACAGATAATAAATATAGAAATGTCGTTATTAAGAAAACTATCGATAATAGTGATGTGCTAATCGAGAATGGAGATGTGCTAAATGGTCCCAACTTTGTAGATCCAGAGCATGGCGACTATAGAATTCGCCCTAGCCTCAAGTTACTTGACCAAGGAAGCAACAACAAATATCAGCAAAATGTAGGCTTAGAAAAAATATATAAAGATAAAAGCAAAAAAGTTCTTGACTATGCAAAGATGTTTGCCAAAGAAAAGGACTTGGGCAATACAGCCCGACTGATTGGCGACAGCATTGATATCGGTGCATACGAGTGCGACACAAAGATGATTCAGATTATCTATGTTAAAGAAGGTTCTGCTGTTGCAGGAACAGGTGAAAACTGGGATAGTCCAACCAACGACCTGCAAGGCGCCATCAACCTGGCTGAGCTTTATGCCAACAAGAATGAAGGTGAATATGGCTACGTCTTCGTAGATAGAAATCTGAAGGCTGATAACGTGAACATCAGCATGCCAGGCGTCAAGATGTTTGGTTCGATGCGCGAAGAAAAAAGTTCTAAAACAGAACCAGAAGCTATCGTAAAGGAGCTCCTTACTCAGAGAAAAGGAATCATTGAGTCTGCCAGTCAATCTACCATCAATGGGCTGACACTCAACAGCGGAACTACAGATACCAGAATGTGTATTGTAGATGGTTTCAAGGTTTCGGGCAACGTCAGCCTCCAAGGCAACAGCATGCTCTCCACCTCTATCCTCGATGCAAAAGCAAAGGTATCTAGCGATGCAAGTGGTTGGCTCTACAACAGTCTGGCATTAGGAACCGTGGAGAATGTAAAGACCGTCAATGTAACTGCTTCCGGCGAATTACCATCACCAGATGGTAGTGCTGCCAACAGAGCATCTGTAACCACCAATAATAAATATGTGAAAGATGATTATTGGAAGTACCAGCTTGACGAGACTTCAAAAGACATCAATGCCAATACAGACGCAACCCAAACCCAAGGATGCATCGACATGGTGATGCACAACCATGATCTTGCCGGCAACCAACGCATCAGAAGCAAGGTTGATAACGGATGTTTCGAGACTTGGTATCTGACAAACGATGCCGAAGCGAATAAGGTCGATTATCCACACAGTAAATCTGTGGTCTATGTCATGGAAGTAGACAAGGAGCTGAAACTCGACAATGGCTTCTATACAGAGATGAATCCGTTCAGCCCAGGCTTCCTGCTCTTGAAGCACCACGCTGGTTTAAGAGGCAACAACAGTTATGTAAACCTCACAAACTTTGCCGTGGAAAGAAACCTGAAGAAAGGCACTAACTTCTTCTCCATGCCATTCAAGGCTACCAATATGGAGGTGGAAGGTACAAACAATCCTGCTGATGGTAGCGTAACAGCCTACTACTATAATGCAGCTGCCCGTGCCAAGTACGACTATAAGTTCGAACCTAGCGAAGAGAGTAAAGCATGGGTAAAGGGCGTGGACAACCAGCGAAACTTCACCGCAGGTTTCAGAATGGATGCTAAAGCCGACAAGACCGTCCGTTTCTATGGAATCAGTTACACAGAGAACGGTAGTCAGTTAGGGCAGATTACCCTGGCACAGAACAACAACCGTCAGCCATGGTCAAGCAGCGATACCGGTGGTTTGAAGTTCACCCACAAGGAGAACATGGGCTGGAATCTCTTCGGTTCGCCTTATCTCTGCGCCATGAACTATAGCGATATGGAATATGGCAGAGTCATCTACCAATGCGAAGAAAACGGTAGCTACAAGGCTATCAACACCTATGATTCTAACACGGGTAATTCAACGGATGGCTACATCCCTGCAATGGATGCCGTGTTTACACAGACTGCCACTCTGGATAATTCAGAAAGCGTGATAGTAAACCATTCGGAAGCAAGGGCAACAACAGCCTATCAAGCAACCCGAGCGCTCGACATCGCCATCACCCAGAACAGCAGAACAAGCAGAGCTAGCAACGGCACTCCGGTAGATGATCAACTCCAGTTGAACGCAGTTCCTGCTCAGGAGGCGAAATCAGACTTCGACTTGGGAAGCGACGGCGTGAAATGGATGACTAGCCAGAATGCTCAGATTTATGCTACCCGCAATGGTGGACGCTACTCACTCCTTTCAGCTGTAAGTATCAAAGCAGAACAGAGCATCGGCGTCAGTCTGCCGGAGACGGGTGAATACAGCATCAGCATCCCAGAAGATTGCGATGCCAGCGAATATGAAACCGTATGGCTGAAGGACAAGGAAACCGGTAAGGCGGTAGATCTGAAGGAAGGAAGCTATCAGTTCAATGCCACCCAGACTGGCGAGATGAACAGCCGATTCAGCATCAGCTTCAACCGTATGACAACTGACATGAAGTCAGTCATCACGGTCAGTACTGATGGCAGAGGCATCATTCGCGTGAAGGGTTTGAAGCCTGCCGACTTCATCAGAGTATACGGTACCACGGGAGTTCTTGCTGCCCAAAAGGAGGCTAGAGCTGAGAATGAGACTCTTCGCACAGCCGTGAACGGTACGGTGGTCGTAGAGGTGACACGAGGCGGCAAACAAGTTGCCGTTAGGAAGATAGTCGTAAGATAACGGCTGGAAGATTGTAAAAAGACAGTCGGAATAACGTAATATTACGGAATAAATGTTAATAAAGCGCAGAGATAATCGCTAGTTTCAATAATTGGCATTATCTTTGCGCTTAGTTCTTTGAGATTACAAACAAATAAGTAAGATAAATTATGACAGAAAAAGAAATGTACAATCTGATAAATAATCAGAACAATCAGCAGAGCAATGGCTTTGCATTCAACGAACGAGAGCGCGGATTGAGCGGTGCCTTCCCTGTATTGATGCGCAAGGTTTATACCTGGATGACATTGGCTCTCCTGATAACCGGTGTCACCGCCTTTGGTGTTGCTGCCAGTCCTACCCTCTTCATGAGTCTTCATAAGATGATGTGGGGATTGATTATCGCAGAGCTGGTTCTGGTCTTCGCCTTGAGCGGCGCCATCAACCGCCTGTCATTGGGTACAGCCACATTGATGTTCATCGGCTACTCGGTACTGAACGGTGCGATGCTCTCATCCATCTTCTACGTCTACAGTCCGATGGTCATCGCAAAGGTATTCTTCATCACTGCGGGAACCTTTGGCGTAACGGCTTTCTACGGTTATACCACCAAGAAGGACCTGACCTCTATCGGCAAGATTCTCTTCATGGCGCTGATTGGTCTGATTATCGCTACCGTAGTCAACCTGTTCCTGAAGAGTCCTGGATTTGATTACATCCTGAGTTATGTGGGTGTGGCAGTCTTTACGGGTCTGACAGCCTGGGACAGCCAGAAGATCAAGCAGATGCTCCAGACACAATACGACGTAAGTGAAGGAGCCCAGAAGCTCGCCTTGCTCGGTGCATTGACCCTGTATCTCGACTTCATCAACCTCTTCCTCTATCTGCTCCGCATCTTCGGAGGAAGCAACAAGGATTAAGTTTTAAGAATCATATAAAAAAAGAAAGTTGGCTGGCCCATCAACGGGTTAACCAACTTTATTTTTTTTAGAAAAAGCAAATGATAAAGTCTATACTGTTTTATCATATTTGTGATGCAAAGTTATCGAAAATATCGTAAAGCTCCAAATTTTTCGGCAAAAAAATAGTTTCATTCCTATCAAATAGGTGTTTCATTGGGGGGAATGAAACTTTTTTATATAGGAATGAAACTATTATTTTAACATTTATTTTGTGGCTTTCATCTCGAAGTGCAGTTCACCACCCTGCAAGATTTGCTGATGGGAAATGCGATAATCACTCCAAGGATTTCCATTCAAGGTGGTAGACTGGATGAGATAATCATCAGCCTCTTCCTCTATCTGCTCCGCATCTTCGGAGGAAGCAACAAGGACTAAAAAGAACCTGTCAGAAACAATCTGAACAGGTTCTTTTACGATATATAAATTGACAGATTATCTTAGAACTCCATCTTTATGCACCTTGTTTGTTATAACGTCCGTGCATATCAATCAGAGACGTATAAAAATCGGCACAATTGGTTGTACGAGTTCTACTATATGTCAAAACATTCTGACTATCATACGACTGATACTGGAACAAACAAGGCAATCCCGAACTATCTGTAACAATAGGTGCCAAGTTAACGCCAGTATTGGAAACAATAGAAATTTGTCCATCCTCTTTCTTAAACATAGCTATCAGACTATACAAAAGATCGTCACGTCGCAACATTGGGATTTCATCCTCTAAAGTATCCCAAACACCATGCATATAGAGCACGCGATCGGTCATCGCTATCGCCACATTAATTCTCATTTTTCTCAAAATAGTTTGTGGTTCGCCTGGAGACGATGATCTAGCATCAAAGAAACCATTAAAGAAATATACCTTACCTTTGGTGACATCTCTCTCTGAAATATGAGCTTGACGCAATGCATTTGAAACAAAATCACCTTGATTAACCAATCCAGCATTAGGTCCTGCAAACAACTGGCAGAACTTCATATATTCCGCAACAGTAGGTCTTTGCAAGAAACAAGTTAACCTCTCCTGATAATCGGCCATTGTTCGAACATTTCTTCGCTCTGTATATCTTCTAGAAAGAATGGTCTCTCGGAAACTCAAGAATGTTCTACTAATCCATATCAACGGTCCAAAAAAGAACAGAGCAATAGTTGCCAGAAAACGCCACCCACTTGCTATTCCATTAACTTCCCATTGTTTTACTTCCGCTGGCAAAGAAGCGATTTCCTCCTCCGTAGGTTCATGCCATACGTTCACCCTACCTTCCGAAGCATCATAGAAATATCCCACAACAATATGGCTCTCCTTATATTTTTCTACAGTATCACCTGGAGTAAATCTATCCACTTTCGCTCCATCAAGCCATCCAGTAAAGCAAAGAATAATAACAGACACAAACCAAACTGCAAAACCAACTGCAAAGCTTTTCAAGCAGACCCAACAAGGCTCCACAAAAGTATCTTTTTTCTCCAAACAAGGTTTTTCCGGTTTACTGATGCCCAAGAAGAATTTTTTTCTCTCCGATGGATTCATTAATTTTGCGACACCATCATCAGTTATGACCTCGTCATCATGTCCTTTTGGATAGCTACATACATTGGCATAACAACACATACTTTGCTTAAGAATATCATCACAAGAATGAGATTCCACGTCTTTGCCTCGCAACTGACTGACAAACTCCAAATTGCGTTCATCAGTTATTAGGACATGCTGCTCAATTTCGTAAAGTTCATCCTCCTCCTGAACAGTTTGCTTGGCTTGCAACAACAATTGCTCTGGTTCTTTTTTATCGGCAGGGATTGCCTTTCCTTTACCCTTAAATGCACCTTGAAGTAGAAGCAGCTCTAAGATAAGATATTTTCTTTTAGGTAAAATTTTTATAGCAGTCTGCAACCACATTTCTATGCGTTCAGCCTCAAGATCGGACAAAAGCACAGGTGAACGATGAGCAAAAAGAGACAATGCATAATAATAATAAACATCAGGATCACTCGGAGTCAGATCGACTGCCGTCTTAAAATTAAGACTTGCCAACTCATAGTTTTGTAAAGCTAAATAAACCAAGCCTTTTCCGAACAATGAGTTCACATCACGAGGACTACTCTTTGGATCGGTTTCAAAAGCCTTTCTCAGATTCTCTGCTTGACTTGCAGAAAATAACAAAGGATTAACCACTTCTGGAACAAACTGATGTTCCGCTCCACATTTAGGACACTTAGCAATGCCTACAGGCAATGGACTTGTACAGACTTTACATCTTTGGATTTTTAACTGTGCCATATTTTATCTATCGTTTAGTTTATGTTAAGTAATCTATTTGCCTTTGAAAGCAAACGAGCACGTTCGTTCACCACCTCAGAAGGTATTATAGATTCTGCTTCACGTATTAACTTCTTCCACTCTCTTTCACTGTCGGAAGTCATATGTTGCTCTGCCATTTCTGTCAGTTCTTTCACCAACATTCTAACATCGTTGGTATTATCTTCTAATTGAATTTGTTGCACATTGTATTCCATGTCATGTCGTCCTACTATACTTGCAACAACCACCCAAATCACTGTTAGAGCCAATATTCCAAAAAGATAAAGACGAATCGACATTTCTGGAAATGTTGCTAGTATTTCAGGAAGATCAAAATGAATACAAAGAATTTGACGCCCCAGCTCAGTACCACACAAGAAGAAATAAATCATCCATAAAAATGCAGCACCAATATAATACAAGGTACTAATACCTAGGAAGACTTTAAAATAAGGAGTCTGCTTCGTTATATTCTTTATTTCTGCATGCCCCTTTTGAAGCCATACGAAGAACAAGGCTTCCAAGAAGAAAGTATAGAGCATATTAATCCAATAAAACGCCGTAGGGGAATCTGGCATCAAAAGCAGGAATCCCAACAGTGTAACCCCAAATGCGAGCAAAGGAGTTAACCATGAATAAAACGGATTTTCTTTCATTTTTAAATTAATTTTACGGTTGAACAATAGGAGGTACAGGAGGAACAGGTGGTGGAGTTTGAGTGGCAGACGTAAACAACACCGCCAATTCTGGCAAAGTAGCAGCTGCCACCCATGATGGAAGCCCTGCCTTCCATACCAACGTTTGTTGAGTTAAAAGATTTTGCGATACCAATTGCTGCAAAATAGGCAAGTCATAAGGACCAGCTTGTTGCTGATTGAGACAAACATATATTTGCATGGACTGTGGGGGTGGAGGTGGAGCCTGAACTCCAGACATAGCACTATGTGCAACGGTTTCTATTTGACTTCCAAAGACATTACCAATGCCAACCCCCATTCCGAGTCCCATGCTTGCTCCCATTATATTGCCTGCAGTTCCCTCATTACCGGCAGCAGTTTCCATTACATCCAACTGTCGCTCCTGCTGATAAGAGTATCCTTCACGTTGGCGTTTTCTAGCCAATGCACGGCTTTCCAAATCCATTGAACCTGCCTCAGACTGAGCTTGAAGAATCTGTTGATAGTTGGAATCATCTTCATGCGGATTTATTCCCTCCACATCGAACTTCGTAAGCTCCAAGCCATACTCCTCAAAATACTCATTAATATGCTTACGGGCATAATCAGAAATATCAAGGAGATAATTATTGACTTCTGTAACGCCAACTCTTTTCTGACTAAAATATTGACTAATAACAGAAGTTACTCTTTGAGAGACCGCTGAAGAGAATTCATCTGCAAAGTCTTCCAAATATACATCATGCTCTGTTCCTACATATTCTCTAATAAAAGAGATAGCATTAGTAATTCGAAATTCATAACTACCAAAAGCACCAACTTTGATTGTCAATCCTTCATCACACAAAGAATAATCACGAATGGTAAGACCGACACCCCATCCAGCATCATCACCAGCAAAACGATGTCTTATAGTGCTTACAACATACAAAGAGGTTTTAAACGCAGTCTCCCCACCAAATGGAATATTTACTATTTTTTCCAAAAAAGGAATATTATTAGTAGAGAGGGTGTGACCACCTGGCTTCAATAAGTCGGAGTACATTCCTTCCGACATAAAAACCATCTGTTGTCCCTCTTGAACTGTAACCTTGGCATGAGTGGATAAATTGTCGTAAGGATGTCTGTGAACTAGGCATCCTTTCTCTAGATTTACAAAGACATTATCAATGAAACCTTTTCGCTCATCACCTTGTCCATCATAAGTGTTACCTTTAGAACGTAGATTTTTAAATAGATTCATAAATACAATATTTAGATTGAATAAACTTTATTATCAATAAGTTTTGGTTGCAAAGTAACTATAAGTTATCTTACAACAATGTTCAAGTCGTAAAAAACAAGAAGCTATAACGTAAAAAAGTAGCCAACCTTTTTTAATAAGAGCTACAAATAGAGTTAAGATTTTCTTCATACGTTCGTTTATATTATTAAAGGTTTTCAATATCATTATCATTTCTGATATTGCAAAGGTAGCGTTTTTGTCGATAAATCAGGGTTCAAAGGGTAAAAATGCTAAACCATAGCGTAAAAAAAATGACGTGTCATTCCGTAAAACGACACGTCAAATCATACAATCAGCTCATTATCAATCCATTTTCACTCCTCATTTTTGGGAAGGTGAACACAGCGGAAAGCATTAGGAGTACAATGATGGCTTCCCTCAAAGACCCTTCGGAAAGTGGAGAGCGAATTGAAACCCGATTTCTCAGCTACCTCAACCAAGGAGTGTTGAGTGGTCAGCAAGAGCTCTTCTGCATGTTTGATTCTGAGATTATTCACATAATCATAGAATGTCAATCCATTTTCCTTATTGAAAAATCTACTGAGATAAGTACGGTTCGTTCCCACAAGCCGTGCCACATCAGACAACTTAAGACGTGGATTGAGGAACAGCTTTTCTTCGACAAACAATTTGTTGATAATTGCAGATATGTCTCCCTCCAATACCGGTTTACCTGTATCTCCATCACTTTGTGTTGCATCAGGCTCCTGCAACTCATCCAACACAGACTCATGCCTATACAGAAAGTAAGAGACTACCATCCACGCAACCAAAGAACAGAGCATATAAGCATTGTCGAAATCTACATCAAACATATAGCAGCTCCCTGTCCAAACTACGAGAATGATGAAGAAGCAAGTGAGAATGCCCCTGAGCCAATGGAGATTGACATTTTCCTGATAAGAGAAACGCTCCTTGAGCTGGCGCTGATAACGAGCAATATAGAAGAACATCAGCACATAAGTGACGGTTCCATAAACGGCACCGCAACCAGCAAGAACATCAAACCAACAAACCTTGCGAGTGAAAGCATACACGGCTAGAGGCAATATAAAGATTGCCTCATGCAAAATGCCTTTGCCCCAAGTAAGCCATCCTGGCTTCACCAACTCCATCAAGACGAACATGTAGAAAGGTATGATGACCATATCTATAGCATTCATCAGATACCAAATAGTCGATTGCGCACCAATGCCATCCACAAACAGCAACAAGTCCTTCAGGCATTCCATATCCAAGATAGCCATCAGACAAGTGATTAATCTAGAAAGCTTTTCCTTGTTCTTTCGATAGAACATCCAAACCATCATCGAATAGAACATCACGCACAATCCATAAATAAAGAAAGTAATATGCTCTGTCATTTTTTCATCTGAAACTTAAGTTTACCACCATTCAAAATATCCTTATGCGACAGTTTGTAACCCCAAAACGGTTTATCGTTCAAGCTCATCTTTTGGATATAGAAAGCATCCTTCGACACTCCATCCGCAGAAAGCACGAACTTTTTGCCGTTCTCCAGATTCAACGTCACCTTATCAAAGCTTGGCGTTCCGATATAATACTCTGGCGTACCTGGACAAACCGGATAGAAACCGATGGAAGAGAAAACATACCATGCCGACATCTGACCCGCATCATCATTGCCCGACAATCCACCTGGCGTATCATTATACTCGGTATTCAGGATATGATGAACACGCTCCTGAGTCTTTTCCGGAGCACCAGCCGCATCATAGAGATAAGGTATCTGATGACATGGTTCGTTGCCATGCCAATACCATCCCTTGTCAAACATATCATCCAGACGGGTAACCACAGGATCATCGCCCTTAGCCGACTTGCTGTTGCGGATTACCTCAAACAGTCCTTCCGGATTCTGTGGCACATACCAGGTATAATGACAGGTAGCACCCTCGGTGATATAGCTCTTGCGATGAACCAGATCACGATTGTTTTCCCACTTACCTTTCTCTGTTCTGCCATCAGCCCACCCCGTAGAAGGATTGATGACATTGCGCCAGTTTTCAGAACGGCGCATCAACAGCTGATAATCTTCCTGATACTTCTGACGTTGAGAAATATTCTGACAAGAATCCATCAAAGCCTTCGCCATCTGAGCCACGGCGAAATCATCATAGGCATACTCCAAAGTGCGGGATGTCTGTTCGTTGGTATGGAAAGCATCTGCCACCGGAATCTCCAGAGGAATATATCCGTTCTCAATATACGAGGTAATGGCACGTCGACCCTTGCCGTCTTTATAATCCTTGCTGTAATAAGGAGTGGAGAAAGCATTCTGTCGCATGCCGTCGTATGCCTTCTTTGCATCAAAGTTACGAATGCCCTTCACATAAGCATCAGCAAGAGCAGCACTCGCATGATCGCCAATCATCGCTGCCGTATAACTGTTCCAACATGGGAAGATAGGCATCCAGCCACCCTCCCGATACATCTGAACCAACGACTGCATCATCTCGCCAGAGAGCTTCGGAGTGATGAGACTATAGAGCGGCAACTCTGCACGATAGATATCCCACATCGAGAAATCGCCATACTTCTTCAGGGCATTATATGGAGAATAGTTTCCATAAACAGAATAATCAACCGGAGTACCGGTAGAGAACTCCGGATAATCACCATTCACATCGCTGATTTCATGAGGCAGGAATGAAGAACGGTAAAGGGCACCATAGAACTGGTTCACCTTGGACTGATTCTTACTCTCCACATCAATGGTATGGAAACGCTCGCACCAGAACTCAGCAGCAAACTGCATCATACTGTTAAAGTCCAAGCCTCCGAACATATAGTTCTCGCCATTGAGATTTCCCAGTGCATTCTCACGGGAAGTGAAGGAAGAAGCCGACAGCCACTCCATCGACTTGCCTGCCTTGCCACGGAAGGTGAGCCAGGCACCAATACGAGCTTTGTCCTGCATCTTCAATCCCCTACTTATTCTGTTATCACCGTCAAACACACCGTAATCCACAAGCTCATCTTCATCGTATGCCAGAACGAAATGACCGCTGAAGCCAGCCGGCTCTCCCCATCCCTGATAAATGCGGTGAACAGGATTATAGCCATATACCACATGGTTGACGGTATCAATCTCTATATACCCCTGTCCCTCGTCACTGTTCGGATTGATGACCAGATGCACCAGCTCATCCTTGTCGGGCGTGACACGGAGGATGGAAGTATGACTCAATGCCGTGAGCTCTGCCTTGAGATGTTCCTGCTTGAGGTGAACGGCATAGTAATGAGGATGGGATATTTCATCATCATGACTGAATGGCGTGGCACGCTGCTCTGGCTGAAGACGCAGGTTACCACCCAATGCAGCTACGGTAAAGGAACCGTAATCCTGCGTACAGCCTCCCACTATCCAATGGCTGTTGCGGAAACCCTGCAAGTGGGTATCCTTATAATAATAAGGTGCAATACATTTCTGTTCGGTATCCTGTGTCTGCGGCGTCCAGAAGTTCTGTCCGTTCGGAACGAGGACAGCCGGAAGGGTTTGTCCATGTTCCTCGCTACCCTTGCCAAACATGCCGGCAGTCTGGGTATTCGCCTGTGCAGTACCCACCATCGTATTGAGGGCATTGAGCTGGCGGATATGTTCCAGATTGTGGATGCGTTCGTGCATCATCTGCTTCCATGTATTCCAGGAATAATAACAAGTACCGTATTCTACCTGAGCAAGACCACTCAGTTGGATATCCCGCTCATTGAGCATGAACTTGAAAAGGACCGAATCCTGAGCATTCTTATAAAATACCATCTGCAGGTTGGCAGCCATCGGAACCACACGGTCCATCCTGTCTACCCCATTACCCAAAACCACCTTTTCCTCATCCTCTCTGGCACTCTGCGGAAGAGAAGCCGTATCGAAAAGGAACGACAGGAGACGGTAAAGAGCCGTATCGTGACCAAAGCGAAGGGTTGCGGAAGAACGGGGAGAACGCAATGCTGCATCAGCCTCAGCCTCGATATTCTGCCAGAGCGAGATGGCACAGCGTGCCGGAATCGACTCGTTGGTCGGGTCGTTGCCATTATTGATGGTCATACGACGGTTGTTAGCATCATAGATAGCCCGGAACTCCTCATCCGTAAACAGCGCATTCAATCCATCTTCTATATCCTGCGGATAAGTAGGGAAATTCAAGCCTACATCCTGAATGGAAGAGGCTACCGTATGCATCTCGGTCATCAGCTTCAAGGGGTCATCTACTTGAGAGACATCCTTAAATAACTGAAGAAGGAAACGGCGAGGTGATACATGTGCCTGCACATGCGTACGATTCTCCAAAGCTTTTATTTCAGGAGAGACATACGCTATCCAAGCCATATCGGCAGAATCGGTCTTGACATCCAGATTCAAACCCGGCTGAAGGGTATGCAACTCCGAAGTAAAAGCCTGCATACTCTTGGCGCAACGATCCACCACGCTGGAGCGGGCCTTCACCGCATTGCCTGCAGCAAAGATCTGTGGATAACGCTCAAACATACGATGAGCGATGCCCTGATGCTGAAGAGCACCCAGCTTGCTCAGTTTTCCACCATTACCCTTGGCATTCTCCCATACCCGCTGCAGCATTCCCTTCACCTGCAGACCCAGCGGAGTGAGATTACTCTCATCTTCAAAATGCTTGCAGATCCAGACATACCGGGCATCCTTCGGCATCCAACGGGAACCATGGCGACCGTAATGACTGATATAAAAAGGTGCGTATCCCTGAGGAACATTCAGAGAATCAGACAGCACATAGGTAGCCGTACCAAAAGTTCCAGTTTTGGCAGAAGGACCTTCCGGGTAAGCATAATAGACGCCACCCATCTGCTGGCGAGTCTGAGCTTGCATGGATAGCACGCAAGCCAAAGAGATATATAATAATGTTACTTTTCTGTTCATATAATAATGAAACGGAGAATACTCCTTTTTATTGTTTTTCCAACCTCCAATCAATACCTAAAGGATTTCCTTCCATACGCAGCACCCAAGGGAGATTTCCAGTGGTGGCTATCTGCATCACGGTATCATCCTGTTCTGCCTTCACGGTGACGCTCTCTGCATCTTGCGAAACCTTACGCCATACTATCCCATTATAAACGAAAGAGCCTGTACCTAGAAGTTGCTGCAGGGCTTTCCGGGAAATAAACAGGAAGGTGCCATCCCGCATTCCATGATTGGAGCATTGGTTGCAAACATACAGGTTCTTTCCTTTCTGCGGACTATCCCAACAGAATCCGTCAGCCTCAGCCACGAGTTGACGAGGGATGAGATAGACCGACTGATTACATTTCAGCACAAGGGTATCAGGGATACTCACGGAATCTACACCCACTTCCCATTGACGATATTGACGATTAAGAATGAAGTGAGATATAAACTGCACAGGAATAGTTTTCCCGCATTTATCCACAAGTTGTTCACAAAGTGTGAATTTCTCTTTCTCCTTTTTATTCAACGGTTTGGAAGCTTTATCAACAACCTTTTCCACAGCAGAAGAATGAGGGAACACAAGTTTTCCACCATTTATCAACACATCGTGAGTTATGAACATCTGCTTCCATTGCACTCCTTCTCTCACCACCTTCAAGTCCTTTCCATTAGACAGATGGATGGTGTATTCCGGAACCATCGGTGAACCTACGATATAGAGATTCTGTCCTGCAATAGGATAGAAACCCAGCATATTGAAAATAAGCCAGGACGACATCGCTCCCCCATCATCATTACCCGGCAAACCACCAGGAGAATCATCATAGTTATCGTTCACAATCTGATGGATTCGCTGAACGCTCAAGTCAGGGCGCCCCACCCAATGATACAGGTAAGGAGTCATGAAACTCGGTTCATTCGCCACATTGAAATGACCATTGGCGAAGAAGGTATCCAACCGTCGGATGAAAGCATCCTTTCCTCCACAAACCTCTATCAGTCCCGGAACATCGTGCGGAATACTGAGACTATATTCAGCCGACAAAGCCTCGTAGAAGAAGGTTGACCACCATGGAAGATACCAGGGTGCCACCTTGGTATCCGGATGATAAGGAATCACAGGATGATAGACCTTCGACTTGCCCCAAGGCACAGAGTCGAGCCATCTGCCATCCGCATCTCTCGGCATGATAAATCCCTTCATCCCCTGCCATTCATAATCAGAACGCCAGAGGTTGCGCCAGTTATGCGAACGCTTCATATACTTACCGTAGAGTTTCGGATAACCCAGTCCTTTTGCCACCTGGGCAATACACCAGTCATCATAGCTATACTCCACGGTACGATTGCCGGCACGGTCTATTCCATACGGAATATAGCCCAGCGTATTATATTCCATCAATCCACCTCTACCATGCTTTTCCTCAGGCATACTGCCCACAAAGCCATCATCATCCGTTGGCGGCACTTCGGCATCCTTGATCATCGCCTTCAACGCCAGTTCATAATCGATACCCTTCATTCCTTTCGCGAAGGCATCGGCTATGACAATATCCGCATTGCTGCCACCCTGCGTTCTGCCGTTCCAGTTGCCACTTCTGGCATCAGGCATATAACCGTCATGCTTGTAGATATTGAGCAGGGAATTGACCATATCGCGCTGCTGGGGTTCCTCAATCAAGGTAAGTAAAGGCATGGAAGTACGGTAAGTATCCCATATGGCATAGTAATCGTCGTAATAAGGCGTAGCTGAGAAATGAGGGTTTTCACCCGACTTATCCACAGGCATCAGCATCGTATGATAAAGGGCTGTATAAAACATCCGCTTCTGCTTTTCGGTACCTGAGATTTCTATCTTTCCCAACTTTCCGTTCCAGGTTTTCCGCACATTCTTCAACTGGGCATCGAAGCCACAAGACGGGATATTCCGCCTTGCCTGGGTAATACTGATATGCGAAATACCAATCTTCAGATTGACGGTACTTTTCGAGAAGTCAACATCCAATCTTGTCTTTGATTCCTTCACCTTATTATATAGAGGCGCTTCGCCATTAGCTAAAGGGACACCGCTATTAAATAAAGGCGTATCGCAATTAGATAAAGGCACATCGCTCTGCAAATAGAAATAAACGGTATAAGGGCCGCCATTGTTCCAGCCACCCCTTACAGTACTCCATCCAGAGACGGCATATTCTCCATCACAAGTAACATACGAATCCACATACTGCTGAGTTTCGCGCTTATCTGGAATCGTATCTATACCCAGGAAGGTAGCCACATCTATCAGGAGTTTTCCCTTCTGTTTCCTGCCATAATCCAATCGATAGAAGGCACAACGTTCTGAAGCGGTAATCTCCGTCCGGATTCCATTCTCAAAAGTACAGGCATAATATCCCAAGGCAATCTTCTCATCCACCCGTTTCTGGATAATTTCCCCAGCATCCAAGAAAGGCTGAATCAGGATATTGCCATACTTCTGTCCTCCTCCCGTTCCACTGACGTGCATCTGCGAGAATCCCTTGACAGGCTCAGGCATCGGAGCCCATCCCGCATTCGGCATAGACACGGCATCCGGTCCCGGCTTCGCCATACCGTATGGCATACAAGGACCGGGGAAAGTTCTACCCAATCCCTCACTTCCGATACGTGGATCCACGTATCGGGAATAATCTTGCGCCATTGTCATCAAGAAGCCAAAGGCAAAAAATATAACTAAGAATACGCTTCTCTTCATACGTTTTAATTAATAAGTGCGCCAAAATCTTCAAATTTACCACATTTTGGCGCAGCTATAACGCCATTTGAATGCGATTCATCAAGACCTCCACATATCCATGACTCATCACCAATGCCTTGCAGGAAGTTTTCTTGGTTCCATCTTTCTTCGCAAAAGGGAAACAAACATTCAGCGACCATGTTTCGTTCACAGTATATGGGGGATGCTTGTCAAAATCCTCATCCAGCATGGCACTCCAAATACCATCATCAACTTTCGTCACCTCATAATTTGGAACGACAATCGTCAGTTTGACCTGTTCATCTTTGATGTCGCAACGCACAAGAGGACGAATATTGACACAATAAGAGGAATAACCACCCGAGTGATAAGCAATGCCAGGCAAATAACCCTTTGCCATGATAACCCCCAATTCCTTGTCTGCCATCTCTATCGAAGAACTAGCATTGCTAAAGGTTTTCAGAAACCAATAATTCAAATCGACAAAGAGTTCATTTTTACTCTTGCCTCGCACCGAGATTGTTTTCTCAAACGTCAAAGCATTGTCCTTGTCCAACGTATCTTTTTCGCCAAGATAAAGCGCAATGTCTTTCCATCTTTTTCCATATTGATTAATCACGTAAGTCTCGACCTCTTTACGGCTCAATGTTTGAGCATCTACAGCTAGCAAGCCTGCCAACCACAGTAATAACAACAATAGATTCCTTCTCATAATCAAACAGTTTTATCAAAATGAAACAAACTTCATCTAACAATTAGAAAAAAGGGAGTGGCAGAATCCGCCACTCCCCCATTTATCATCATTCAATCGATTAATATCCAGGATTCTGCTCCCAACCATTCAAATTGATTGTGTTTTGTGGCACAGGGAAGATGCGATGACGCTTGTCGAAGTTTGCATCCGGGAAGTCCTTATAATGAGGGAAGAACTCATCCTCATAATGACCGAAACGAATCATATCATTACGACGCCAGTTCTCATCAAAGAATTCACGACCACGCTCATCATAGATTTCCTGCAAGGTAGGTTCGTTAGCTATCGTTGGAGCACCTGCGTATGAACGAATCTGGTTGAAGAGAGCTTTTGCACCACTACTACCCTGACGAGTAAGAGCCTCAGCCTTCATAAGAAGTATGTCGGCATAACGGAAAATCGGCAAGTCATTAGACTGGTTACGACCATTATTATAATCGGCTGGAGTAGTAAACCATTTGATGGAGTGACAACCCTGCTGATAAGCATTAGCGTCATTGCCAACCTCGATGGTGTTATCTTTCTTAGCAAGAGTGATGTCTTCCGTAAAATGTACCTGGTTGCCTTTATACATAAAAGGTTCTGTTGTAGGACGTAAAGTCTTTGGGTCACGAACATAGACATCACCACGAAGAATGCTGAGATTACGAATATCCCCATCCAGAGAGAACAATTTGGCAAACTCAGGAGTAACTACCATGTTACCACCAAACGACTGAGTAAACTTATCTGTTGAACCATAGACATTTGGCAACATTTTTTTCATATCCTTGAATGTACGAGGACGAGCATACTGCATACCCTGACGATTGATGGCATCATATGGTATTGCGTATATGAAGTCTTCCACCTTCCAGCCATTGTCGTATGAGAACTTATGAAGATAGTCAACAGAACCCAAATTGAATTTACCACTATTGATAATTTCATCGCAAGCAGCAATACAAGCATCCAACTTTGGATTTACAGCAGTTGCAGCATCATATTGGTCAACCGACTCCGCCGTATAAACAGGCCAGTTGATATATAGCTTGGCAAGAAGAGCCTCAGCCATCCATTTAGTAGGCTTGCCGTATGTATTTTCAGTAACATCATCCGTCAATGCAGGGATAATGTCTTTAAGCTCACTCTCAATCCACTCCGCAACTTCCTTACGTGGAGAACGAGGTACCACAGAACCTTCAGACTGAACTAGATCCAAAATCGGCGTATCACCATAATTATCCATCAAAATCCAGGTGTAATAAGCACGTATGGCACGAGCAGGCGCTTTCATCTGGGCAGAAGCTCCACTACCCAAATCCTCCAAGATGGTATTCGCCTTTGTAATACCAGCCGTCACATCATCATACCAACCGATAGATGCATCATTAGGAGAACTACAATGTAATGCTTGGTGAGCATAGGTACCACTGTCATAATAACCGCCAGCAAAAGCGAGTGAAGTAAACTCATCGGAAGCCAAGCATTGTGCCTCCATATAACGGCGGCCCAATGTTCCTGCAAGATGGTAATATACATCTGCCATTTTTGCCTCCACAACAATCATAGGATCAACTCCTGAGTTTTGACTAGGATCCTCAGTATATTGCGAGTTTGGACTCATGTCCAAATCCGTACAGCCGGTAAGTGTCATAGCTAACAATCCAGCTGAAATAAACAATCTATTTAGTTTCATATTCTGTAATCTGATTAAATGTTATTACTTTAGGTCGATATACTGTGGCGCAGCCTATTTCTTCTTGCTTCCACCGAAATTAATCTTCACACCCACCATGAAGGTACGTGTATGTGGATAACGGCTCCAACGATAATCGATACCCGGATCAATGCCACCCATGTTTACCTCTGGGTCAAGTCCCTTGTAACTAGTAATCGTAAAGAGATTGTTGGCAGTTCCGTAAAGAGTCAAATCCTGAATCCAGTCATTAAAGCAATTACGGAATGTGTAACTCAAAGAGAGCGTCTGAAGACGAACGTAAGATCCTTTCTCTATATAACGGTCCGAAGGAAGTGAGCCTGAAGCATCGCCAACAGGATTAGAAAGGAATTCTTTCAATACGTTCTTACCATCTGAGAACATTTGAGCAGCCGTATAGTGAGCGCGAGCACTATTATAAACGTCATTACCGAACACACCTGTGATAAATGCGTTCAGACTCCAGTTCTTATAAGTAAGCGTATTATTCCAACCTGCATTGAGTTTAGGTTGCGCACAACCAGTTATAGAACGGTCTTTCAAACTTGGATTATTGGTGGTTTCGCCTGTACGATTACCATTTTCATCAAGAACGTAGTACTCTGAGCGTCCATTTACAATTCCTGCATACTGATACGTATAGAATGTACCAATAGGTTCGCCCTCCATAATTCTCTGTGTCCAACCATCAGCAGAAACACCAGCTACCATTGGGTCACCCTGGGTGAGATTAGTAGTATGGAATGTCTCATTCTGCATCTTATCGACAGTATTCTTGTTATGAGAGAGGTTGAGGGTAGTACTCCACATGAAATTCTTGGTACGAACAGGCACCGCATTCAATGTGAACTCAATACCCTTATTGGTCATCTCACCCACATTGGCATCCATCCAACCATATATGTACTGAGTTGTAGAAACAGGATAGCTCCAAATCAAGTCCTTGGTCTTCTTATGATAAACTTCTACAGTACCATTCAGACGTCCCTTCAAGAATGCGAAGTCGAGACCAATGTTCAACATACCTGTTGACTCCCACTTCAAATCAGGGTTTGCATTCTTGGTTGCACCGTATGTGCGATAAGTCTTACCATCATATACGAATGTACCAGAAGCACCATACGTATTATAAGAAGAATACACATCAAAGCCCATGGCATTACCAGAAATACCATATCCCGCACGAAGTTTCAAGTTATCGAAGATATGCTGGTTCTGCATAAACTTCTCCTCAGTGATATTCCAAGCAGCAGATACAGAAGGGAAAGTTCCCCAACGATTGTTCTTGCCGAATACCGAAGAACCGTCACGACGAATGGTTGCCTGAAGCATATAACGACTGTCAAAAGAGTAGTTCACACGACCGTAGAAAGAGATATTACGTACCTTCTCCAAATAGCCGCTCTGAACGGAGTTCTGAACGCCCAAGATGGTTTGTGCGTATGACATATTATACCATCCAAGATCATCATTATAGTAACCTTCAACACTGAGACCGAATCCATCGTTATTCTTCTTTTCTTCCCAAGAATAACCAGCCATCAGGTCAACCTTGTTCTTACCGGCCGTAAAGTTGTAGTTCAGATAAGTCTCAAAAGTCTGTTCACGACCAAAATAAGTATTACGGGTTGCCTGACCATTCTTGTTACCAATACCCTCTAACTGAGAGTTACGGGTATTATAGGCACTATAAGTACTTTGATAATTACTCCAAGAATAGTTGACATTCCAGACCAATCCTTTCCAGAGTTCAAGTGCAGTCTTTCCAACAAACTGGTTACGTTTCCATACTGTCTCAGACTTATTTTCCTCCATCAATGCAAGAGGGTTATAGTTCTTGGAACCAGAGCCTACTGTCCATGTTCCATCCGCATTTTTGATGGCATTTGTAGGAGAATAGTAGTTCATGGCATCAAGCACAGATGCACCCTCATTGCCAGATGGTACGCCAAAGTGTTTGCCATACATCATATTCGCACCAAGAGAAACCGTAAGGTGGTCTTTCAATGTCTTGGTTGATACAAGAGAACGGACATTGAAACGGTCAAAGCCTGTCATCTTGATGACACCCTCACGCTTTCTGAGATCGCCACTAATCATATAACTAGTAGATCCATTGCCACCACTAATGTTTACATTATGATTATGACTGATACCTGTACGAAGCACCTCGTCTTGCCAATCCATATTGGCACCACCATCCTTGAGAGTTATATTGTTGTCCTTTGCATACTGACGCAAATCATCAGCTGTACACACATCATATTTCTTCAGAATATTATCAAAAGCCACATAGCCATTGTAAGAGACATTGGTTTTCTCCTCAGCACCCTTCTTGGTAGTAATGATGATTACACCATTGGCAGCCTTGGAACCATAGATGGCCGTAGCTGTAGCGTCTCGAAGAACGTCAATAGACTCGATATCTTCTGGAGACACAATAGAAATATCAACTCCAGGGATTCCATCCACAACATAATAAGGTGACATGGCACCCGTACGAAGAGTAGAAGCACCACGAAGTGTAATGGTAGGAGAACCGTTAGGATCGGCAGTAGAAGAAACCACCAAACCCGGAACCTTTCCCTGAAGCATCTGACCAGGGTCTGTAAACACACCTTGGTTCAAATCTTCAGCCTTCACGGTAGTAATAGAAGAGGTAACATCCTTGCGGCGCATCGTACCATAACCAACAACCACGACCTCATTCAAGGCCGTATTATCTTCCTGCAAAACAATCTGACTATTAGAGCCAGCCTTTACCGTCTGCGGTGTAAATCCAATGTAAGAGAGCTTCAGCTTCGCTCCCGGCTTCACATTCAAGGTATAGTTACCATTTACATCGGTAACCGCACCATTGTTAGTACCTACCTCCATGACGCTTACGCCTATGAGAGGTTCGCCATTGGCATCTTTGACGGTACCACTTACTTTACTTTGCGCAAATGAGAATGAACTCACCAGCAGAAGTGCAGAAGAAAAGAGAATTCGCTTCAGATTTCTTCCCGTAGTCTTTTGTACTATTTGCATAACTTATTAGATTTTGTTATAAATAATCGGATGCAAAGGTAGTACTACCTTATTACACCTGTTTAAGATTTTAGTTTAAATTCTATGAAAAGATTGTTTTTCTAGTCGTCTATACCGAAAGTCTTTCCTCCATAGTTTACTTTCTTTCCAATCTGTACTCTCAGATCATCAATCTCTACATCCCTGGCATTCTCTACATAGACTCCATATACCTTATTATATATAAAGCCCTCGCCACGACATGGACGCTTGTCATATACGCCGCCATCATAGCCTGTCAGTTTCTTCAAGTTGAGATGTATATTGTTGAGATAGATATTGTTTACCTTATCCGGAGTATCTCCACCGATAAAGCATCCGTTTTCTGAAGTGGCATAGATATTATTAAAGTAGATATGGCTCACTTCGCCACATCTTCCTACAGTCTGACCTTTAGGGAATCGCCAGTTGGCATCCTTGTGATTTCCATTGGCACGAGGGTAAGAAGTAACGTAAATTGGTTCTGCCTTACCCCACCATACATCGCTCCACAGCTGGCAATCCAGAATGATGTTAGAGAAAACCACATTGCTCACGGTTCCTTCATCACGGTTCTGAATACCAAGACCACGGTTGCTACCCTTGATTACGCAATTGTCGATAACCACATTATAGATGGAATCCATATTCTCACTGCCAATCTTCACGGTACAGCTGCGACTCTCCATCACACAATTCGTGACCACGATGTCGTGACAAGAACCATATTCTTCAAACTCACGGCGGTTTTTCAGGCAGATGGCATCATCACCACTGGTGATATGACAGTTGGCAATGCGCACATTCTTGCTATGATCGATATCGATGCCATCGCCATTACGGATCTTGAGATTGTTGAGCAGATTGATGCCATCTATCACAGCCCCATCGCAACCGATGAGATGCACCGTCCAGTAAGCACCTTCCCGAATGGTAATATCTCGGATATTGAGATTTCTGACTCCCATCAAGGTAAGCACGTGCGGACGGGGATCGAAGGTAGTGACCGGTTTAAGCTCGTAACTGTCAAAGAGCTCTGCCCCCATAAACCTGATACCGTTGCCATGAATCGTACCATGACCCGAGAACGAAAGATTCTCTACATCCTTCGCCCATATCCACATCATACCCTCACCCTCGTTCTTACCGAAGGCGCTGAGATGATAGATACTTTCATCGGGATTGGCTTTCCAGACGGAATTGGTTTCAAGAACGATGTTCACGTTTGATTTCAACTGTACGGGGCCTGAAAGGAATGTATGATTGGCGGAAAAGACCACATCGCCCCCTCCGGCATTCGTACAGGCATCCACAGCTTTCTGAATGGCGATTGCGTCATCACTGATTCCGTTACCTCGAGCACCGAAATCCATCACATTGAAACTACGACCATAGAGAATACAGGGTATGGCCAACAGAATCAATAAGTTCATAGTTAATTTATTTACCATAGGCTTAAAGATTAGTTGCTGCAAAAATAAACAAAATAATTAAGATTTGCAAATTTTTAGCAAGAAAAATACAAAATACCTCAAAAATACTTTTTATTCCCTCCTTCCCAAAACCGCAAAATGCATAATATGTATATTTATTCCGCATATTTCATGCATAAACACAATAGTAAACAACAAATTATCGTTAATTATGCAAATTTCATTCATATTTTCTTGGTGTTTTCATATATTTATTGTAATTTTGCAACCACAAACGTATAAAAATACATCACATGAAGGTAAAGAATAGCAGATTAGAAACATTAAAGATGCTTATCTCAAGTCAGGAGCTCAGTTCGCAGGAGCAACTCCTGCAAGCTCTTCACAAAGAAGGTTTCCAGATAACGCAAGCAACATTGAGTAGAGATTTGAAACTGCTCAAGGTTGCGAAAGCCGCTTCTTCCAGCGGTAAATATGCTTATGTCTTGCCAAACGACACCTTGTATAAGAGAGTTTCCCATCCTTCATCTGTTGCCAAGATGATGGTGAGTACAGGATTCCAGTCTGTCCACTTCTCTGGCAACATGGTTGTTATCAAAACAAGACCAGGCTACGCCAGCAGTATCGCCTACAACATAGATAACAGTGATATTCCTCAAATACTGGGAACCATCGCTGGTGATGATACGATATTCCTGGTAAAGAAAAAGGGAACTACCGAAGAGGAAGTTATCAATGCTTTGGCTGAAGTTATTCCTGATATTCATAGAGATAATAAATAAGAATACAAATACATTATAAATATACAGAGAAAATGGAAGAAGTAAAAGTAATGGTGGCTGACGAAAGTCACATCAAGTACATCGACACCATTCTGACTACAATCGCAGAAGCAGCAAAGAAACGTGGTTCAGGTATCGCCAAGCGTTCACCTGAGTATGTTGCTACCAAGATGAGAGAGGCGAAGGCGGTTATCGCGCTACAGGGCGATAAGTTCGCAGGCTTCAGCTACATCGAGACCTGGGGCAACAAGCACTATGTCACCACATCAGGTTTGATCGTTCACCCAGACTTCCGTGGTTTGGGATTGGCAAAGCGCATCAAGAACCTGACCTTTACGCTCGCCCGACAGCGATGGCCTCATGCCAAGATTTTCTCTTTGACATCCGGTTCGGCTGTCATGAAGATGAACACCCAGCTGGGTTACCTTCCTGTTACCTTCGCCGACCTGACCGATGATGAGTCATTCTGGCGTGGTTGCGAGGGTTGCATCAACGTAGATGTGCTCCATCGCACCAACCGCAAATACTGCATCTGCACCGCCATGCTCTTCGACCCAGAGGAGCATCTGCCTATCAAGCTTCCTCAGGAGGTGATTGAGAGAATCAGAAAGATTGACGGTCCATCTGCAGAAATTTAAATCCTTTATATAATAAGGTGTTGGCAAGAATGCCAATTCAACATTCAACATTTAACATTCAACATTAAATAAAATGGCAAATAAAAAAGTTGTAGTCGCTTTTAGCGGCGGTCTCGATACATCATACACAGTAATGAAGT
>OIZF01000235.1_pt1 | contig 39297 bp, 35 predicted proteins | sample 1588471 | NCBI WGS metagenome assembly OIZF01 (sample SAMN03283279) | human gut metagenome | biome: human-associated habitat; material: feces | host: Homo sapiens | place: Peru | collected 2012
TTTGCCCAAAGCCCCACGAAAGCGCGCCGTCAGTGTTTTGGCGAAAGCCCATCATCGCCCCTGATTTGTAGATACTATCTCTATCATAAATTTTATCGGGCAGCAAATACCAGCGCACCTCGCCTTTGGTGTCGATGATGAAATTTTGTGGCGTGAAATCCCATTCTAACGCACCTCCGCCTGGGTTGTTCCACACAGCTTGCGATGAAAGTCGATGAGAACCTAAATGGTTGATGAAATAAAGCCTATTTTTAAAGGCAGAATCAACCTTTTTCGCGTTAATCTTGCTGAAAAACACGCCACCTTCTTGTGAGCCTGTTACTTCGCCGTAAATGGGCGCGGTGTTAATGGTGTATTTTTCTTTGATTTTTTCGACCTTGCCGCCAAAAATCCTATCATACTCCACGCTGACTTGGTTTTTGTAGTTTGCATAAAGCCCAAAAATAGGAATTCCTCGATGGGTTTTAAGCTGAGAATCAGCAACTTTATAGCTTATGGTAACGCCGCCACTTTTACCAGCCACTGTTACTTTGGCGTTTCGCAACACATAACCGCCATTTTCGATAATCGCCGTAAGCGGGGCTATGCCGTAAGGATTTACGATAATCGAGCCGATTTTGCCGATAGCTGGCACGCTTACTACCTTTGCTCCGCTTGCTCCGCCTGCGGCAAATGCCATTTGCGGAGCAGCTAAGACAAAAGCACCCGCTAGCACAACGCTTGAAGCGATTTTAGCAAGGCATTTGCCTTTGCTTTGGTGGCTTGCGCCACAACTGAATTTTTCGTTCATAATGAACCTCCTTTTTTTGATTTGATTAGGCTTACATTATATAATAATTTGTTATAAATTTTTGAATTTTTAACAAAAATTTAGCTTTTGGGTGTGAATTTTTTAAATTTTTAGCCTTTTTGTGTGAGAAAAATAAAAAATTTAAAAAATTTTATATGTCAAGCAAATGCTTGAAAACAAGGACTTTATCGTCAATATCTTGGGCGAGGGCTATATGCTTGTTTGCTGAAATGTGAATTAAAATTATGCTTGTGTTATGAAATTGTTATTGATTTAGTGTATAATTTTTTTGTAATTTTACATTTAAGGAGCAGACAATGCAAATCTCAACAAAACTCTGGCGCAAATTTTTGTGCGCTTTTACCGCACTTGCAGCGGCTTTCAGCCTTGCAAATGCAGAACCTACGCAAGGCGTGGATTATGAAGTGCTTCAAAATCCTATCCCTAACGCCCAAAACACCGTGATAGAAGTGTATAGCTACGCTTGTCCGTTTTGCTACAAATACACAAAAATCACGCCCACGCTCATCAAAGCTCTACCAAAAAGCGTGGCGTTCAAGCCTTATCATTTAGAGCAAAAGGGCGATTATGGTAAAATCGCAAGCCAAGTGCTTGCAGTGGCTATGGCAAAGGACGCAAAGGCGAAAATTTCGAGCCTTGACAGCAACTCTGCCTTTCACAAGGCTGAAAGTGCTTACTTTGAAGAGTATCACGCTAAGAAAAACCGCTGGGGCAACGGCAAGGACCCTGAGAGCTTTTTGCAAACAGGCTTAAACGCCACAGGTATCAGCAAGGCTGACTATGAAGCAGCGCTCAACGACAAAGCCGTCCAAGACACACTCAAAGAGTGGGAAGTAAGCTACGAAGTGGCAAAGGTGCAAGGCGTGCCTGCCTTTGTCGTCAATGGCAAGTATCTCATCAAAACCCAAGCCATCACTTCAATGCAGGATTTGGAAGCTAAAATCAAATTTTTGCTGAAAAAATAGCAAAATTCGCTGAATTTAGGCGCGTTTTTGTCTAAATTCAGCCCTTACGAAAGGTAAAAAATGTCTAAAATAAATTCAAATCAATCCTTGCTTTTACGCATCATAAATACGCTTGCGTGCTGGCAGGACAAGCGATTTTTGTGGGCTTTGATGGTTTTTGTGTGCGTAGCACTTGTGTTTGTGGCGCATTTTGTTTTCCAAGAATACGCCTTTATGCGCCCTTGCGAGCAGTGCGTGTATATTCGTTACGCCTTTTTGGTGATGGCTTTGGGTGGTATCATCGCACTCATTAAGCCGCAAAATACCATTTTAAAGCTCATCGCTTATGCGCTAGCCTTTTTTGGGGCTGTTCGCGGGGTAATGTTTAGCGTGAAGCTAAACGGCATTCATCACGCCGCACACAGCGAAGATGCGATATTTGGCGTGCAAGGTTGCTCGACAGTGCCTAGCTTTGACTTTGGTTTGCCGCTTGATAAGTGGTTTCCTAGCCTTTTCGCACCCACAGGCGACTGCGGGTTTGACTACTCTACGCCGCCTAGCGATTTGGTGCTTGAAGGCTTTCAAAAATGGCTCGTGGAGCTTTACGCTGGTGGCTGGTATCTCGTGCCAAGCGCGCAATTTGGCAATATGGCTGAGTGCTGCTTGCTCGCCTTTGCGATGTGCCTTGTGGCTTTGAGCGTAATGTTTCTTTCGTGGATAGGGCGAAAAGTTTTTGCGTAAAAAGCGCAAATTTCAGCTTTAAAAAAGCCATTTTTATCATCGCAAGCATAAATTTGCGGTAAGTGCTGTGAATTTAGCTTGCGATGATGATAAAATTTAACATTTTTCTTAATCCACCATAAATTCTTAACAACCTTTTGCCGATATAAAGGCAAGTTTTTGGCAAAAGCGCACAAAAGCCGAGCTAAAAGAGTTTAAATTCACAGCAAAACACGATTTTGGAACGCTCTTTGCTTATAAATCGCAAAAAAGGAGAAAAAATGCGCATTACAAACAAACTCAACACATACAACTCCATAAATCAAGTGCAAACAGGTATGAAAAACCTTTACAAGTCCTACAACCAGCTCTCATCAGGCTTGCAAATCCGAAATTCCTACGAGGGCGCGGGTATGTATATCACTAATACTCGTTTAGAGTATGAATACGCCACACTTTCGCAGATAGAAGACGCTTCTAAACTCGCCGATGAGCTGATGAAAAACACCGACTCCACGATGAGCGAAATGGAAAAACTGCTTACACAATTTAAAGTCAAGGTAACTGAGGCTGCAAACGCCACGCAAACGCCCGCTTCACGCGAAGTCATCGCCAAAGAGTTAGAAACCATTCGCCAGCAAATCGTGGATTTAGCCAACACTAGCGTAAATGGGCAGTTTTTGTTCTCAGGCTCGCTTACCAACACCAAGCCTTTTGATTACAGCGGCAACTACTACGGCGATGACAAAAGGCTCAATATCGTTACAGGGGACGGCGTAAAAAACGCCTACAACATATCGGGCTATGATTTGTTTTACAAGGCTGACAATGATTTCAAAAAGCAAATCACCACAAATGTGAGCTTTACTGACAACCGCTATGATTTAGTGCAAAATAAAGACAAAACGCGCTACCTTGAAGGCAGCGATAAAATAAGCTATCTCATCGGGCGTGATTATGTAAGCACTAAAAAAGACGAGCTTGACAAGGACACGGATTTTGACACGACACCGATGAAATTTCCGCCCACAGCCCTTTATGTGCAAGGCGTAAAGCCCGATGGCACGAGCTTTAAAAGTGCTGTTTTAGTTGAGCCCACAGACACCATACAAGGTATGCTTGATAAAATCGGCGCACTCTATGGCAACACCACCACTTCAAAGGTAGTCGATGTCAGTATCAACAAAAGCGGGCAAATTCAAATCACTGATTTAAAGCAAGGCAACACCGTGCTTGACTTTCACGCTGTGGCTTATACACCGCAGTTTCAAACGAGAGATGAGCTGAAAAACGCTACGGAAGCAATGGCACAGCAAAACCCACCCTTAACAGGCGAACAACTCATAAACAACATTTTAGGGCAAGCCTTTCCAAACGGCAACATTACTGACCCAGCACAAGGTGGTAATTACACCTATATGGTTGGTGGGCAAACTTACACTATGACCTTGCATAAAACCGATTTCATTTTCTCCAAAATGACAGACACGCAAAATAATGCTGCAAACGGGGCGGATTATGATAATGTGTATTTTGAAACCAAAAACAACAAAGTTATCGGCAATGTCTCCCAAGTGCTCAAAGACGGCGGGGCTTACGCCACAGACTCGACAAAACTTAGCGAAGTAGCCACAGGCGACCTTGCTAACACGATTTTGAATTTAAAGGTAAGTTCTCGTGCGGGCAATACCTATGATGTTACCATAAATTTAAACACTTCGACCGTGAGTTACACACCACAAGCAGGCGGCAATCCAGTAACTTTCCCCATAATGCACACCGACCCAACCACGCTGAATTCAGGCGTGGTTACGCCCACAAACGAAATCACTTACCGCCAGCTCAATGATATCATCGGGCTTTTTGCAGACGACAGACAGCCCACACAGAGCATACAAGCAAACAACAATCAAATCGCCGCAGATGACTATAAAACTCTCAGCGAAGCCTTTGCCACTTCAAGGGTAAGCGTAAATGTGGATATGGACTATAAGGGGCGCATAACCGTAACTGACAGGCTTTCAGCTGGCACAAAGATAAAAATAGCTCTTACTGACAGCCAAAGCGGTGTTTTTCCAGCCCCGCCACTCACCACAACCGCCCAAACAACCACAGGTTCAGCCCTATCTTTTAGCGCAAACAACGCCCTTATCATCGATGAACCGCACAATGACTTAATCAACGATTTAGAGACGATGATACAAGCCGTGCGTTATGGCTATGTGCGCGCTGACTCCACAAGCGCATACCCCAGAAACACAGGTATGCAAGGGGCTTTGGAGCGGCTAGACCACTTAAACGAGCATATCATCAAGCAACGCACGATAATCGGCGCAGACCAAAAGGCGATGAGCGACACCAAAAAAAAGGTGATGACGCTTAAAGTTAATGTCAAAAGCACGCAAAATGAAGTCATCGGCGCGGATTTGCCAGAAGTGTATAGCCAGCTAATGCAGCAGCAACTCACCTACCAAGCCGCGCTCAAAGCTAGCACCACGCTTTCACAGCTGAGCTTGCTCAACTATATGTAAAATAATGGCTTGAATTTTTAAATTCAAGCCAAAAAAGTGTGGCGATGAAACTAGCTGAAATTTATGAATTTTTAGACAAGCTCAGTCCTTTTGAAATGCAATCAAGCTGGGACAACAGCGGGCTTTTGCTGGGGGATTTAAATAATGAAATTCAAAAAATTTACCTGAGCCTTGACATAGACAGCGAGTTAGTCGCAAATGCTGATGAAAACGCGCTTTTTATCACTCATCACCCGTTGATTTTCAAGCCTTTGCGCGATTTAGCGAGCCAAAACTACCCCAAAAACCTTATAAAAACGATGATTTGCAAAAATCAAAGTCTGATTTGCCTACATACAAACTATGATTTAAGCCATTTAAACGCTTATTTTACCGAGCAAATTTTAGGCTTTAACATAGCAAGCAAAGATGAGTTCATCATTTATGCGGATATTGATATGAAATTTAGCGAGCTTGTAGCGCACCTTAAAAACAAACTGAGCGTAAATATCCTTAAAGCCACATTTGCGGGCAAAGAGCGCATTCAAAGGCTTGCTATTTGCACGGGTAGCGGCGGGGATTTGATAGAAAAAGTCCTTTCAAGCGGCTCTTTGAGCCAAAATTCACCGCAAAACAAAGCAGTGGAGTGCTTTTTAAGCGGAGATTTTAAGTATCATCAAGCACTATCCGCACTTGAAAGTGGTTTATCGCTCATCGACATAGGACATTACGAAAGTGAAAGCTGTTTTGCAAAATCTTTGTCAAAACACTTGCAAAATTTGCCATTACAAGCTATAATATGCGTTTTGAAAAATCCATTTGAGTATCTTTAAAAGGAAAACCGATGAACAAATACCTAGAACAACTTGTCGCTCTGTCGCAAATCGACCAAGAAATCGACAGCTTTGAGCCTAAAATTCAAGCTATCTCAAAGCCTTTAAAAGACGCAAAGCACAAGATAGCAAAGCTTAGCGAGCAGTTAGACGAGTATGAAAACGAAATCAAAGAGCTTCAAGCCCAACAAGTAGGCGCAAACACTCACATAAGCGAGTTTTCAGCTAAAATCGCCGAAATCGCCAAAAAAGTAGCGAGCGTGAAAACCGAAAGGGAGGCAAACGCCCTTAAAATCGAAGAAGACATCGCCAAAGAGCAGCTTGATGCGGCAAATGACGAGATAGTGCGCTTGGATAAGATTTTAGCGAGCAAAGAGGACTTTAAAAAAGAGTGCAGCGAGCAAAAAAGCAAGGAAGAAAGTAGCCTTGAAACGCTTAGCGTGGAGATAAACGCCAAAGTAGCCGAGCTTGAAAAGGAACGAGGCTTGGTTGATGAGCGCAAAAGCAAGCTCACAGCGCAGATGAACCAAAAGATTTTGAGCTTTTACCAAAAGATACGCAAGTGGGCGAAAAACACCGCTGTCGTGCCTGTGCGCAAACAAGCCTGCTATGGTTGTTTTATGAAAATTTACGATAAAACCTATCTTACGATTTTAAAAAGCGAAGAAATCGTTACCTGCCCGCATTGTGGGCGCATTTTATACAAAGAGCCTGAAACAGCGGGCAAAAACGCCGAAAAAAGTGCTAAAAAAGAAAGCACACAAGAGCTTTGATAGCCTTTTATTTCGCTTTGTCGTGGCTTTTGTGGGCGCTTTGCGCACTGCCCATTTTCATACTCTCTTTTACGAGCAAAAAACACGCTCAAAGCTTTAAAGCGCGGTTTTTTCTCTACAAAAATTTGTGCCAAGCAAAGGCGAGCGTGCATTTTCACGCTTGTTCTTTTGGCGAAGTGCGAGCGATAGAGCCTTTGGTGGCGAAATTCAACAGCCGCATAAGCGTCATCACGCAAACAGGCTATGAAGCGGCGCAAAAACTCTGTAAAAGCGTGAATTTCCTAGCCTTTGAAAACTTTATGCCCTTTTGGCTCACGCCTTGCAAGGTGCTTGTCGTCTTTGAGGCTGAGCTGTGGCTTATGCTCTTTTATGTCGCTAAATTTAAGGGCGCGAAAACCCTGCTCATCAACGCACGCATTTCAGAACGCTCCTTTTCAAAATACCAAAAATTCGCCTTTTTATACAAAAAAATTTTTTCTTATGTCGATGAAATCTACGCTCAAAGCGAAGATGATAAAGCAAGACTTGAAATTTTAGGCGCAAAAAACATAAGCGTTGTAGGAAACATAAAAGTAAGCGGAAATATAAGCGCAAATAAGGCTTACAAAAAGCCAAATTCAAGGCTTATTATCTTTGCTAGCACGCACGATGGCGAAGAAAACTTGCTTTTGTCAAATTTTAGTTTGCCAAAAGGGCAAAAACTCATCATCGCACCACGACACCCAGAAAGATTTAGCGAAGTTTGCGAGCTTGCAAGCGAGTATGCAAGGGCAAATGCGCTTAAATTCGCGCGTTTTAGTGAGCTGAATTTAGAGGATTTAAATTTAGAACGCGAGTTGAGTGCTGATATTTTGGTGCTTGACACGCTTGGCGAGCTTGTGAATTTTTACGCTATTTGCGACATAGCCGTGCTTTGTGGCTCATTTATCGAGGGCATAGGCGGACACAACCCCGTAGAAATCGCGCATTTTAACAAGCCCATCATTTCAGGGGCTTTCATACACAACCAAAAAGCCCTTTTTGCAAATGTCTGTGGAGTGCGCTTTTGCGAGGATTTAAGCGAATTTAACGCCCTTGTTCGCTCACACAAAGAAGCCACAAGCCTAAAAAACAGCGTGGATTTAAGCCCCATTTTACAGAGCATTGAAAGGGGTTTAAATGCAGGATAAAGCCTACAAAGTCCTAGCTAAACAAGAAAACATTTCGCACAATGCCGCCAAAGAGCTGATAGATAGTGGTTTAGTTTTTTGTGGAGCGCAAAAAGTGGCTATTGCTCGTGCTTTGATGAGTGAAAATTCACATTTTATCGTCAAAAAGCCCCAAAAATCCACGCTCATTTTTGAAGACGCTCAAATCATCGCCGCAAACAAGCCCTTTGGCAAAAAAAGCGAGGATTTAGAAAAAGAATTTAACGCTAAACTTTTAAACCGCTTAGACAAAGAAACCAGCGGGCTTATCTTGCTTTATAAGGACGAAAATTTTCGCTTAAAGTGCATAGAGGAATTTAAAAAGCAAAGAGTGTATAAGAGCTATTTAGCCATAATTAGCGGAGTTTTAGCGGACGAAGTTACCATAAATGAGCCTATTTTGACGACAAAAAGCAAGCAAGGAGCGTTTAGCAAGGTAAGCAAAGAGGGCAAAAGCGCGCAAACCACGCTCACACCTTTGCTTGTAAGTGGCAAAAAAACGCTTGTAAAGGCTAAGATAGCCACAGGGCGCACGCACCAGATAAGAGTGCATTGCGCTTTCATCAAGCAGGGCATCATAGGCGATGAAAAATACGCTAAAATTGCCTCCAAAAGAATGTTTTTGCATAGTTTTAGGTTAAGGATTTTTGACTATGATTTTAAGGCAGATTTGGACGAAAGTTTCAACGAATTTGGTTTTGAGATAAAAAATTTGCAAATTTAAAGGCATTTAAAGCAAGTTTTGTGTAAAATAAGGGTTTAAATTTATGAAGAAAGGTTGCAAGAGTGTTTGAAATAATCGGCGATTCATTCAAATCAGCAGTCAATAAACTGCGATTTGTTGATGATGAGAAGGCTCTTAAAAACGCGCTAGATACGCTCAAAAAGGCACTTTTAAAGGCTGATGTGCATCACAAAGTCGTAAAAGACTTGCTTACAGCGATTGAAAACGAAGTAAAAAGTGCAGGTATAGGGCAAAAACACTTTTTAAACGCCGTAAAGTCAAATTTAGAGGCGATTTTAACCGCACAAGGCAAGAATCAAGGCTTTGTTTTCGCGCCCAAACCGCCCACAATCGTGCTAATGTGCGGTTTGCAAGGTGGTGGCAAAACCACAAGCACGGTTAAACTTGCAAACTACCTTAAACTAAGGCAAAAAAAGGTTTTAATCGCGGCTTGCGATTTGCAACGCCTTGCGGCTGTGGAGCAGCTCAAACAGCTTTGCGCGGCAAATGAGCTTGAAGTCTTTTTTATGGATGGCGAGACAAATCCTTTAAAAATCGCCGCAAATGCCCTTAAAAAAGCAAAGAGCGAGCTTTATGAGGTTTTGCTTGTCGATACAGCGGGGCGTTTAGCCATAGATGAAGCCTTGATGAGCGAATTAGCAGGCATTAAAGAGAGCTTGCAACCAAATGAGATTTTTTATGTTGCTGATGCGATGAGCGGGCAAGATGGCGTAAAAACGGCAGCTAGCTTTGATGAACGCTTGAATTTAACGGGCGTGATTTTGAGTAAATTTGACGCTGACACCAAAGGCGGCGTGGCACTTGGCATAGCAAGACAGCTTGGAGTGCCGCTTCGTTTCATCGGCGTAGGCGAAAAGGCGGCTGATTTGGAGGTGTTTATCCCCGAACGCATCGTTTCGCGCATTATGGGGCAAGGCGATTTGGCGAGTTTAGCTGAAAAAACCGCCGCCGTCATTGATGAAAAAGAAGTCAAAAAAATGAGTGCGAAAATCAAAAAAGGCGAGTTTAACTTTGATGATTTTTTAGCGCAAATGGAAAGCGTGAAAAAGCTCGGCTCGATGAAGTCCGTGCTTGGTATGATACCCGGTATGAGCAATCTTGCAAATCAAGTTAAGGATTTGGATTTGGACAACTCCAAAGAAATCGTGCATATCAAAGCGATGATTTCATCGATGACACCAAAAGAAAGACAAAGCCCAAGCCTGCTTAACAACTCCCGCAAGGCACGCATAGCGCAAGGTGCAGGGCTATCGCAAATTCAGGTTAATCGCTTTTTCAAGCAGTTTGAAAACGCGGCAAAGCTAGCTAAACGCTTTTCAGGCAAGGGTGGAATGGAAAATTTAATGTCGATGATGAGCGGGGCAAGACAGGGTTTTGGCAGGTAAAAATGGAAAAAAATTTAAAAATGATGAAACAAATTGAGCGCAAAAAAGAGAAAAAAGCTGAATTTTTAACGCTAAATTTAAGTAAAATTTTGAATTTAAATTTCATTTATAAGCATTTTGGTGCTTAGAACTGAATTTTAAAGCAAGGAGTAAGTATGACAGTCATCAGACTCACAAGAATGGGGCGCAAGAAAAAGCCCTTTTACCGTATCGTTGTTACGGACAGCCGCAAGCGCAGAGACGGCTCGTGGATAGAAAGCATAGGTTATTATAACCCTATGAGCGAGCCAGAAGTCATTAAATTCGACACCGAGCGTCTAGCCTACTGGAAGGGCGTTGGGGCGAAACTCAGCGAAAAAGTCGCTTCTATCACAAGCAAGTAAAATGGTCGAAGATTTTTTAAGAGAATACGCCGCGCTCATCGCGGATTACCCTGACAAAATCAAAACCGAGCGCGTGGAGCTGGGCGAAAACTTCGCTGAGATTATCATTTATGCTGATAAAATCGACACGGGCAAGCTCATCGGCAAAAACGGCAAGATGATAAACGCCATCAAAACCGTCATCGGCGCGTGTAAGAGCAAGGACCAAACGAACTATCGCGTGAGCGTCAAAAGCCTTGAATGAAACTTTGGTGCTTGTGGCAAAACTCGGGCGCACCGTTGGTGTGCAGGGCTTTGTGAGACTTCACAATCTCAGCGATTTCCCCGAGCAGTTTGAGTGCGGGGCGAGCTTTTTTGACAAGAATTCGCGTGTGCTTAAAATCAAGGCTCGCAACGCCCAAAGCGTGCTTTTTGAGGGCTTTGAGAGTTTAGAAAGCGCTAAAACGCTTGTAAATTTAGAGCTTTTTCAAAGCGTGGAAAAAAGCCGCGCAAGCTGTAAGCTTGGTGAGGGTGAGTTTTTTTACTTTGACATTATCGGGCTTGAAGTCTTTGAAAATGGGCTTTTGCTTGGCGTTGTGAAAGACATTTTGCCTGCTGGTAATGATTTGCTTTTGATAAAAAGCGATGAAAGCCTTGTGAAAAAGGGCTTTGTGAGCGAATTTTACCTGCCTTATGTGGATTTTTATGTCAAAAGCGTGGAGCTGGGCGCAAAGGACAGCAAAAAGAGTGCGGATTTACAAAGCGCAAACTCAAAAAACGAAAATTCGCAAGGCGTGAATTCAAAAAAAGCAAACTCACAAAGTGCAAATTCAAAAAACACAAGTTTGCGTGGCGCAAATTTAAGCGCAAATTCAAAGGATTTTGCCCTAAAAAGCACAAATTTAAAGGGCACAAATTCAAAACGCACGGATTTAAAAGGCACGAGTTTAAATGCTGGCAAAATAGAAGCACAAAACGCTTTAATGCTTTTAGAAAGCCTGTAAAATCACTCTTTGAGTTGGGTGATTTCTCCGCGCTTTTTTAGTGCTGATTTGCGCACTTACTTTGCCTTGCAAGAATTTGCACTTACGCAAACTTGCAACAAACCACAAACAAAGGCGATAAAATGGTTTTTAAAGCCAAAGCCTTACAGCTGCAAAGTGCGGATAAATTCGTGGATTGTTACACTCGCAAAACTATTGCTTGTTTGCTCGCAATGACGGCGGATTTTATCATTTTGAGCGTTAGCGAAAAATCCATAAATTCAGCAATCCGTTCTCCGTTTTTTGTATGGATACTTCGCTACGCTCAGTATGACAAGGGTTTTGTCATTTTGAGCGGAGTGCGTTAGCACAAAGCGAAAAATCCAAAGAAATTTAAAACACACTTTAAATTTATGGATACTTCGCTACGCTCAGTATGACAAGACAAGTCAGTATGACAAAGTCCTATGCCTTTTTGCTTAACAAAAACTTAAACTTTGCTTAAAGACTGAAAAAGCCTTGAACGATACTCCAAAAGGCTGAAAAAAGGATAAAAAGACATTATAGCACTTTAAAACAGCACCGATTCTACAATAGTCCCTATTACCAAAAAAGGTATAGCCAAAATAATAAAAGCAAGAAAAAAGAATATCCCGTGAGATATTTTTTTATCAAGCACCGCTATCAAAACACTTATAGCAAATAATACGCCTATTAGTGCATACAAAGTCCATCTCATAATCCTTAAACAATTTCACCGCCATTATATAAAAAAAGCCTAAAAACAATCATAATTCGCTTATATTTTAGAGAATGAGATTTAGCGTAGTGTTTTTCACGATTTTTGTATTTAAGCTTCTGTAAAGCTAATTTTTGCCATACTTGCAAAGAAATTTGTAAAAAAGGTGAAAAATGCTTAAATTTGAAGCAAAAATGTTTTTTGTGATGACATTCTTTGTAGCAATCAATGCTATATTTATGTTGTTTTTAATAAAATTGTTTGGTTCTTTGCATTGAGTTTTACTTTTTGCTATGATAATTACAAAAAATACAAAGGATTTTATCAATGAAACAAAAGGCGTTAGACAATGATTTAAAATACTATCAAATTATATATCTAGTGCGCTAAAATCACTTGAAATTTGGGCACAAGTATATGAAATAACAAATCCTATCACAAATTTTAGAGCAAAAAATGAAAAAAGGCTAGGGAAAGTGTATGAATGGTTAGTCTTTTTAAATATGGTATTCTTGGCGATATGCGCTTATAAAGGGGCTACTATCATCTATAACGATGATATACTGATGATAGTCATAGTTTCTCTTTTTTCTTTTGTTGCTGCATTTATGATTTTAGCTTGTGTTAGAGTAGGTTTTATGTTTATTTTGCGTTGCTACACAATCACAGGCTATAAATCAATATGGCTTTTCATCATAGGCTCTTTTATACCACAAATTTTTTGTGCGGTATGCTCTTTAATCTACTTCTTTTCGTAGGATTGCTGTAATGTTGTTGATTAAAAATGCTATGACTGCTTTGTTGATTAGAAATTTCAAAGACTATGTTTGTGCCACAATTCTTACAGAAATGGAAAGAATTGAGCAAACAAAAAGAAATTACGGAGGATAAATATGTTATGGACTTCAACACCATCTTTGTCTTTTTTATATCTTGTATTATTTTTTTGCCTTTTTGCAGGTCTTTGTGGGCTTTTGTCTAAAATTATGGAAAGATTTGAGTAAAATAAGGCATAGCTAAAAGGCTATGCTTTGGGGCAAATTTTGTGTGCTTGCTGTGTAAGTGGCGATTTGCATTTTAAAATTTATCAAGCCCATTAACGGCTACAATCAAGCATAAAATCAACGCTTTTTGAGAAAAAAGCTTAAAAAATTTGTGTGAAATTTTGTCGTTTTTATTTTTAGAAATTTAGCGATTTAACGCTTGTTTTTGCTTGATGAGCGTTTTTTGCCTTGACTTGTTTTGTTTTTTGTGGTAGGATTTTACCCAAATGCGAGGGTCTATCTAATCCTGCACTCGGAAGTGCTCCGAGCGAGCAAGAGCGCCCATTAGGCGTTAGTATCTTCGCATTTTATCCTTGCAAACAAAGCATTTTGTTCCGCAAAACCACTCACAAGCGCAAAATTTTCACAAGAGTTAAAAAGCTACTGCACACTTTGATAGCACAAAAGCGACAGCTTATCCTTGCTAAATCTTGCTTGAAAGTAATAACAAAAAATTTATTTTGCGGGCTAGTTTTGTGAATTTTAGCATTTTGCGCGGTTAAAATTAAGATAAAATTTTAAATTCAGCTCCCAACAAGCCCTTAAAACCATCAAGTGAGCGCAAAATTTGCTCTTTTGGTAAATTTCGCGTGATGAAAACGAGTTTTGAGCCGTTTTCTTTGTCTTTTTTGATATGCGTTGGCGGATGGATAATGTGCATAGCCCCGTTAATGCTTACTAAAAAGTCCTCGCCTATGTCCAAAATCCCTTTTACTCGCAAAATCCGCTTGCCGTGCTTTTGCAAAAGCAGGCTCAGCCATATCCCAAAGGCACTCCACTCGACAGCTCCATCAAAGCCCAAAGCCAAAGTTTCAAAGCCTTGCTCGTGTGAGTTGCTCGTCTCAAACGCCCTAAAATTCGCCTTATTTGCGTGAGAAAAAAGCTCATCATAGCGCACTTTCGCCTTGTCAAACACGGCAAGGCTTGGATTAAGTGCTAAAATTTCAGCCTTTAAAGCCTGAGTATCGCCTTGCAAGTCCGTTTTGGTAAGCAACACGCTATCAGCAAAGATGATTTGCTGCCTTGCTTCGTTGTTTTCAAGGTGCAAAAAGCCGTTCAACGCATCGACACAAGCGATGACGCCTTGCGTGGCGAAGTGAGCAGACAAAAACACATCGCTTAAAAGCGTCCATAAAATCGGCGCTGGGTTTGCTAGCCCTGTGGTTTCGATGATGACTCGCCCAAGTTTTTGGTTTTGCTTGTCGTAGCTATCAAGCAGGCTTTTGAGCGAATTTACTAAGTCCAAACGCTTGTTACAGCACACACAGCCTGAATTCAAATAAAGCATTTGTTCATCAGCATAGCTCACGCTTGATTTTAAAACGCGTTGGTCTAGGGCTATTTGTCCTAGCTCGTTGATGATTAAGGCGGTGCTTTTGTCGCCTTTTGCGCTAAGATACTCGCCCAAAAAGCTGGTTTTACCGCTTCCTAAAAAGCCCGTGATGAGTAAAACGGGAATTTTAGGCATTATCCACACTCTTTTGGCGTAAAAATTCAAGCAAATTTTCGTCCAAAGCGTCCAAATCCTTGCCGCTTAAAGCAGCCGCCTTGTCCCACAAATCGCCCAAATCACTGACTATCACGCTTTTTCCTTTTTTGTCGCTCAGCACAAATTTACTGCTTTGCCAATCAGCAATTTGCAGCCCATAAAAGCACAAAATTTCGTTAAGAATTCGCGTCCTTTTGAGCCTTGCCCTTTTGCGCTCTTTTGCGTTTTCGCCCACGCTGACGAGCTTTTTTTGCTCCTTAAAATCCACATCACTCCAATGAAACGAGCTTACAAGCTCACCGCACAAGATACACATTGTCGCTCCTTGCAAGGCATTATATCTTTTTGGCTTAAATTTGACAAATTTTTCGCAAATTTATGCTACACTTTTCTTTTCAAAGGGGGGACACAATGCCATTTGTCAATATAAGAGTAACCAAAGAAGCAAAGCCCGTAAGCACCGAGCAGAAAAAAGAGCTTATCAACGGCGTGAGCGATTTGCTCGTGCGCGTGCTTGGCAAAAACAAAGCCAGCATAGTCGTCATCATCGATGAGATAGAGCCAGACAACTACGGACTTGGCGGCAAAACCATAAGCGAAGTGCGAAAAGGCTTGTGAGTAAAAGGGCGAATTTGTTTTTTTGCAAAAAGCCACAAATTTGCTTTTTGAAAAAGTGTGAATTTCGCCCTTAAATTTAGTTAAATTTAGGCTTGAATTTGTGAATTTAAATTTGCAAAAATTCACGCACATAGATTTAATTTCGCTTTGAATTTGTATGAAAATTCACGCGCGCAAAGTGAGTGTCGTTTTAAATTCGCGTAAAATTCAAGCAAAAATTTAAGCGCATAAATTCAATTTCATTTTGAATTTGCGCAAAAATTTTACGCGAAAATTTCGTCCAAATTCAAGCAAAAATTCACACAAAATTTGTGTGAAAGTTAAATTTTCACGCAAATTCGTGCAAATTTTGCAAGCTATTTTTTGCGCGGGCAGCGTTTTAGGAAATCGTCAGCAATTTCGTTAAAGGTTACCCAGCGCACGCCTTTGTGCTTGTTGATATGCTTGATGATACGCTCGTGCATTAGCAGCACCTGCGGGCGTCCGCTTACATCAGGGTGTATCGTCATACCAAACACCGCATAGTCCATCTCACGATAAACCCAGTCAAACTGGTCTATCCACATTTTGCCTATGTCGCGCGGGCTTACGAAACCAAAGCTGTTTGGGGATTTTTTGATAAACATCATCGGCGGCAAATCGTCCAAATACCAATTCGCAGGTATTTCTACCAAATTCGTCTCCTTGCCGCGCACCAAAGGTTTCATCCAATCCTTCGCCTCGCCGCTGTAATCAATCTTACTCCATTTGTCCCCAACACGCACATAATAAGGCGTGAAATCGTTGTGCATCAGCGAGTGGTCGTATTTGATACCGTGTTTCAACAAAAGCTCGTTAGTGATATTTGAAAACTCCCACCAAGGCGCGACATAGCCCGTAGGTGCTTTGCCCGTGAGCTTTTTGATAAGCTCAATGCTTTTGAGCAAGACATCTTCTTCTTGCTTTGCGCTCATTGCGATGGGATTTTCGTGCGAATACCCGTGCGCGCCTATCTCGTGTCCTGCCTCAACAATCATTTTCATTTGTTTTGGAAAGGTTTCGATGGAGTGTCCGGGCGCAAACCAAGTCGCGGGAAGCTTGTATTTTTCAAAAAGCTTCAAAAGGCGTGGAACGCCAACCTCACCCGCAAAAAGTCCGCGCGAAATGTCATCAGGACTATCCTCGCCGCCATAACTTCCAAGCCAACCAGCCACAGCGTCAATATCTACGCCATAAGCAACTAAAATTTCTTTTGCCATTTTTGCTCCTTTATTTGAGATTTGCAAACGCTTTTTTAATCAACTTCAAATCAAAATCTTTAAGATAAGGCAAAGCCTTTCTTTGCGGGACAATCTCGTCCAAATCAAGCTCACAAAGCACGCACTCATCAAGCTCGCTTGCCTTTTGTAGCACCTTGCCCTTTGGCGAAACCACGCGTGAATCGCCCGTAAATTCTAAATTTTCCTTTGAATTTTTATCAAAAGCACTGCCGCTTAAACCGCAAGCCAGCACGAAACAGCCATTTTCCAAAGCCCGCGCCTTGCTGAGTAAATCCCAATTATACGCACGCGCCTTGCCAAAGGCACTTGGATAAACAAGCATTTGCGCGCCCTTTAAGGCTAAAATCCGCGCGCCCTCGCCAAAGCCGAGTTCATAGCAAATTTGCAAGCCCACTTTTACCTTAAATTCGCCAAAATTTAGGCTAAAAACTTCATAGTCCTTGCCTTTGCTAAAACGCTTTTTTTCGCCATTCCATAAATAAATTTTGCGGTGTTTGCCGACAAGTTTTCCTTTCGGGCAGATGATGAAAGCCGTGTCATAAAGGCTTTTGCGCGCTTTTTCTATGCCACAAGCGATGATATAAACGGCGTTTTTCCTTGCAAATTCGCTCAAAGCCTTGAAAGAAGGGTGCGAAATAGGGCTTTTAAAATCAATGCCAAATTCAAAGTCCTTATCGCTTATGCAGTATCCGCTGTCAAAAAGCTCGGGCAGCACGATGAGCCTCGCGCCTTGCTCGCACGCCTTTTGCGCCATTTGTAAGGCTAAATGCAAATTTTCTTTGAGCTTGTAAGGCGTGGCGTTCATTTGAACGAGAGCGACTTTTAATTTGTGCATTTTGTTTCCTTTTTTATTTAATTTTAGTCGCTTAAACTTAAATTTTTCTTAAAAAACACTTAATCAAGTAAAAAATAATCAAAATTGTGTAAAATTGTATTTTATTTGCAAAAACTACAACATTATGCTTCAAGCACGCAAAATTTGCTAACGCCCTTTTTTGCTCGCGATGACGAACTTTTCCTTGTCATACTGACTTGTTTTCCCTTGTCATACTAACATATCTTGTCTCATATAAAACTATCTTTTCTTTGTCATACTGAACTTTGCGTAGCAAAGTGAAGTATCCATAAATTTAAAGTGTGGATTTTTCGCTCGTTTCACTCACTCAAAATGACAAGGGTTTGTTTGTCATACTGATGAATTCTTATTTTTGTTATATTGATAAATTTTGTCATACTGGGCGCAGCGAAGTATCCAAAAATGGCAAGTTTTCTTTTATCTTTGTAGATTTTTTTGCTGTGGCTTGCGCCTTGTAACCCGTTGGGTCGCTACGCTCAAAATGACAAAATCCGCCATCATTACAAAATAACAAAGTGTATTTTCTTTGCCTGTCATTGCGAGCGAGCAAAGCGAGTGTGGCAATCCACAAGGCAAAGGCAACGCTAAATTTAGGCTTGCCGTGCCGTTTTCGCAAAAACGGCTCGCAATGACAAGCGCAAAACTCGCCCAAGACATAGAAAACGCCATTCGTTTCATCAAGCCTTGCAGCAAATGCGGGGCTTTGAGCGAAAACGAGCTTTGCGAAATTTGCGCTGATGATGAGCGCGATAGGGATTTGCTCTGCCTTGTGGAGGATGCAAAGGATATTTTAATCCTAGAAGAAAGCGGCAGTTTCAACGGGCTTTATTTCGTGCTTGATGAGCTAAATGACGAAAAAGTAGCAAAACTGCGTGCGATGATACTTGAATTTAGTGTCAAAGAGCTGGTTTTCGCGCTCACTCATTCTGTAAATGCCGAAGCGATGAGCTTTTTTGTGGAGGACAAGTTGTCGGACTTGAATTTATCGATGAGCAAAATCGCCCAAGGCGTGCCAAGCGGCGTGCATTTGGAAAATGTGGATTTCATCTCTTTACATAAGGCTATGGTTTTTCGCACGAAACTTAAATGAGTAAATCCCAAATTCACGCAATTTGCTTTTGATACTCTTGCTAAAATGCTGAATTTTATTTTAAACAAGGCTTAAAAAGGGTTTGCCTTAAAAGCTTGCAAACAACCTTTTATCCTTGTCATACTCAGCAAAAGCTGACAAATTTAGCGTTTAAATCAAAGCCAAAATGTTTGATAAACGCTATTTTGAAAATTTATGAGGCTTTTGCCTTACCATTGAAGTTTGCCCGTGTTGTTGGTTAAAATTTCCTTTGCACTTCTGTATTCTAGCTTTGCGCCATAAAGTTTGCAAATTTCGCTAAGATACTCGAAACTTTGCTTGTCGTCTTTGTTTAAGATGGCTTGTTTATACCCCTCAAATGAGGTGTCAAATTTAAGCTTTCTTTCATAATGGGCTTGTTTCATTTTTGTAGCAAGCATTTGCCTGTTTTCAATGATTTGCGGCAACTTTTCCATACATAAAGCCGCGATTTCCTCGTAGCGTTTTTTGCTGATTTCAGCCTGCGCAAAGACACCAAAAAGCGTTTCTAGCGCAAAATCTATCGTTTTGCTCATCGTTACCACAGCGATAGAACCGACAATGATAGCTAATGCTGGGGCGACAAAGCTTGCTACCAAAGGCGTCATCATCGGCGCAAGAGCGACTGCTAGTTTGCTTTCAAGCCCTACACTAATAATAGCAATCACCGCAGTGAAAAAGATTTTGGCAATAGCACTTAAAAGTTCCTTAAAGCTTGAAATTTTGCCATTTATGTAATCACACACCGCATTTGTGATTTGTTTCATTTGCTCGGGAAAATTCTTCCAAATCGCATTCATTTTGGTGATTATAGGCTCAAAAATCTGCCTTAAAAGTGTCACAGAAATATCCGCATAGCCAAGCTCATTGTCTTGCATAAGCGCTTTTATCTCTTGCAAACTCTTTGTCGTGGCGTTCATAAGCCTTTGCGCCCTTATTTCTAGGCTTGTGTTTGAATTCTCGCTAAAAGCGTCCTTTATCTCAAACATTGCGTTGTTTGCTAAGGTTTTTAACGCTACCAAAACAGCATCACAAGCATCAGCGTTTGTATCCACGCTTTGTGCGATAACATTTGTTTGAGAATTTGTGCTTTTATCCACAAGAACGCTTTGGATATTTTTCACTCCGCCACCTTCTTGAATGTATAGCTTAAAAGATTGTTTGTAGGTATCAAGGCTAAATATATCAACCCCAAACCTTTCTTTTGTCCGTGTGCCTATTTCATCGATGATTTCATCATACAAAGTCTTTGTCATAGTTTATCCTTTCTGTTTAAAACCGAGTAAAATTAAAGGCAGGATTTAAATTCTGCCTTTAACTCAACGCTTATTTGTCGCCGAATTTGCTTTGGATTTCGTCCATAAGCTCTTTGACCTTTTTTTGTTGCTTGATAATGTCTTGTGTGATTTTATCATCATCAAACAAAAGAGGACTTTTGATGATTTCGTGCGCTAACACAGCAAGTTGGCTCATCGCCTCTATGCTTTTTTTCTCATCATCATTCCATCTTGTCCCGACATTAGTAAAGCCTTTTTTGATGGCGATTTCCTCCACTATATCAACCGCTTTACCAAGATCTTCGTTTATCTTTATTAGTGTCCTTTCTGTCTCTTTTGCCCTATCGGCGATTTGCACCCAGAGCAATTCCTCAGCCTTTAAATGCTCGCAAACTACGCTTACAGCACTATAATAACTCATCGCGTCATATTTTTTGCTCTCAGCACTCTTTGCCCACACCAAGCCAGCCACAGCGATAACGGGTGCAGCGACTATACCACCAAGCGAGGCAGTGCCACCAGCCACGCCCAAGCCACCAGTGGCAAGCGAACCACCACCTAGCCAAGCCAAAGTTGCATTAGTTGCTGCTATTCCGCCAAGTGAGCCTATCGCTGCGCCCGTTGAGGCAGTCCCAAGCGCGCTCACAGCACCAAAAGCACCAATCCCAGCCAATGCTCCTGATGCAGCACCGCCAGCAATCGAGCCAATGGCAGTGTTGAGATTTATGATTTCTTGCCTCATCGTTTGAAGTTTGCTCAAATCAAAATCTTTGATGATTTCACTCAAATCTTTTTTGCATTCAAGTTCGAGTTTTTCGGCAACATTTACATAACGAGTCAAATTTCCCTCATTAACTAACGCCTTGACCTTGCCAAGCTTGTTAAAAAGCTTTTCAGCCTCTTGTTTGCGCTCGTTGAGGTAGTTTTCACTTGCCTCATACATATCTTTTGCCGCTTCGTGATACTCGCCCGCACTCTTTGTGTCTTGGTAAGCATCATAGCCTTTTTTTGCGCCAAATGCAGCAACTGCACCAGCTCCTATCCAACCCAAAACGGGTATCAATGGTAATGCCATTTTTTGTCCTTTCTTTGCTTTTTGCAAATTTAAATTTTCATTCTAAAACGCTCATCAACGCCGCATTTTTTTTGCAGTAAATTGCACGCTTTGGCGTTAAGTGCGTAGAATTTTCTTTTAGAATAAATGCTTGAAAAATACCGCTCAAACATTTCATCAACTCTACATACCACAGGGCGTTGAGCGTAAATTTGACACTCATTTGTGTCTAAATTTAGCCACGAACACACCCCATCCCCCTTGTCAAACTCTTTAAGCTCGGCTATTTTAGCTATGCTTTTGCAGCAAGCTCCGCACTTCGTGCAAGCAAAGCTCAAAGGCTTGTTTGTTTGTTCTTTTCTAACCTTGCACCTCCTTTAACGCTAAATTTTTCAAAAATTTATAGTAAAAATAAAGCGCATTGTTTTGCCCGCGCAAACGATATAAATAAGAAAAATTTGATAAATTTAAGGTATTTTTGAGTAAAAATTTTAAAAGGTTGAATTTTTGGGTGTAAAAAGGTGTCTTGTGCTTTAAAAGGCGCGTGCTAACGAGAGAGAGAAGTCCCCCACCCAAACACTGCTCCATTTTCGCTTTGCCCGTTTCGCCCACAAGCACCGCCCATTTCGCCACACTTGCCAAGCCGAATTTGCCGTGCCACTAAATTTCCGCTCCACGCGCAAGGCGCAAGCACCGCCACGCTCAAAGGCGTTGCGTTAAGATGACACAAAGCGTTTATAAAAGTCGCTAAATTTACAGCGTTTGCTCTCAAAGGCTCGTCCTTTTTTTTGAATTCTTTAAAATTGATTTTTGAATTCTAGCCTTATTTAGCTTAAAATCATCTTAAAATTCAGCAATGAAAATTTAATTGTCATCACATTTAAAATTTTCCTACATTTTTTCTCACAAAGAGCGAAAAATTTTGAATTCTCTAAAACTGATTTGTAGTTTATAGCCTTTTCAAACTTAAATTTGGATAAATTTGATAAGGCACTTTAAAAAATTTAGGCTTTTTGCGAAAAAGTGCTGTTTGCGTGTCATCACAAGCAAAGTTTTAAAAATTTATCCACTCACCACAAAAGTTTTGAAAATTACAAAGTGCGCCGCCACGCATTTCATCACAAATGCCGCTTGCAAACTCACCCCAAATCCGCTTTTGCCTGCTCTAAAATCTTTTCATCGCTCGCAAAGTCAAAGAATTCAAACTCATTGCCGTGCTGGGCAAAGCCATCGAGCAAATCCCCGCTGAGCCTGTTTTTAAGGTCAAGTTCGGCTATGGCAAAGCCGTCTAAGGTTTGGCTAAATTCAAGCAAACGCGTTGGCATAGTGTTTAGCTTGGTGTAAAGATAGCAAAAGCTAGGCAGTCCCACGCGTCCCACGCGCCCACGCAGTTGATGAAGCGTGGCAAGCCCTAGTTTTTCAGCTCCCACGATGATGATGGTGCTAAGTCTTGGCAGTGAAATGCCCACTTCCATCACTGTCGTAGCCAGCAAAATGCACCCTTTTTCGCGAAATTCTACCAGCACCTTGTCCTTATCCTTGTCCTTGCCGTGCGTGGTATAAACGCCACCATATCGCTTTTGCCAATACTCCTTTGCCTTTTCTAGCGGCAAATACACGCCCTTTTCGCTCTCATTTACCAGCGGATAGATGATAACGACTTGATTTTTCTTTGCAAGCTCGGCATTTATGCGCTCTATGATGAGCGAAAAATCCTTGCCCTGCACGCAAAAGGTTTGAATGTCCTTGCGAAAGGGCATTTGGCGGATAAACGAAAAGCTCACAAGCTCTGATTGTATCATACTCAGCGTTCTTGGTATGGGCGTGGCGGAAAATTGTATAAAATGCGCCCTTGTGTCATCGTTTTTAGCTAAATCGTTGATTTTTTGGCGTTGATTTGAGCCAAAGCGGTGCTGTTCATCGACCATTACAAGCACAGCGTTTAGGGAGTTTAAGTGGATTAGTGCGTGTGTGCCTATGATTAAATGGGCATTTTGCAAGTTTTGCTCGACATTTTTGTCCTTTTTACCGCCCTTTAAAAGCGAAATTCGCATAAAATTTGGCAAAAGCCTTTTTGCCTCGTCAAAAAGTTGGTTCGCTAAAATGCTCGTAGGCGCCATAAGCACGGCTTGTTTAGGATATACAAGCAAGGCAGCAGCAAGCAACACAAGCGTTTTGCCACAACCCACATCGCCCATTATAATGCGCCTTTTAGCATTTTGTGAGCGCAAATCGCCCTTTATGTCCTCTATCGCACGCATTTGGTCGCTTGTAGGCTTAAACGGCAGACTTTCAAGCCACTTGCTTATGTCGTAAAGCTCTATTTCATAGCTTTTTGAAACCTGTTTTTTGTTTCTTAAACGGCGCAAAAAATTGTAAATTTCAATGTATTTTAGCTCTTTTAAAAGCTCTTCGCCTTGTTTTGCAAGGCTTTTGGCTGAATTTGCTTGAATTTGACTTAAATTTGGCGCATTTTCTTGCGAAAAATTCAAATTTTCGCTTGAATTTAAGGCGTTTTCATCTTTTTTGTTTAAAGCCATTTTAAGCGCGTTAAAAAGCCCAAAACTTCGCTCATCATAAGAGTGCAACCCCACAAGCAAGCCAGCACGCTGCTCATCAAGCCCGCTCGCGCTTAAATTTTCCTTACTCACGCACTCGTGTATGAGCCTAGCTATGCTTTCATCTTTAATGCCCGCCACTTGATACTTTGGCACGAAAAATCCAGCCTTAGTGATGATTTTTGGGTTTGAAAACTGCCACATTCCGTTAAATAAATTCATCTTTGCGTTAAAAATGCACTCTTTGCCAGCCTTAAACGCCCCAAAATGCCATCTACTCGGGTGAAAGAAAATAAAACTCGCCTCAATCTCCCAACCCTTGCACCAAACAACGCCCATCAGTTTGCCAGAGTGTGAATTTGTGCGTAAAATTTGCACCTCTTGCGTGCAAACGCTTTCACTTGGGGCTTGGCTTAAAGTCAAATTTTCAAGTTTTTTTGGCAAAAGCAAGGCTAAATCGAGCAGATTTTTAAGGTGCAATCTCTTAAAAAGCGCCGCATCAGCAGGGTTTAGAGTCATTTTTTCACACTTGCAAAGCTGATTTTAAGGAGTTCAGCGTGCGCTTTTATGTAGGCGTTTAGCTCATCAAGCGTGGCGTGGCGGAGTTTTTCAAGCTCTTTTTTAAACGCTCCAAAATCCAAGCCTTGATAAAATTCATTATAAGCCACGCTAAGCCTCTTTTCAAGGCTTTCATAACGCAGTGGGGTTGAGCCTATAAGAAAGTTTTGCGCCTGTGTAAGTTCATTTTGGCTCACTCCGTTTTTCACAAAGTCCGCAAATACGCTTTTTACCAGCTCTTTTGCCTCGCTCGCGCTTTCGTTTTTGGTTTGCAAATACCCAAAAACACGCTTGTAGCACACGCTCAAATCAAGCATAGCATAAGCACTATACGCTAGCCCCCTTTTCACGCGCACTTCCTCCATAAGCCGCGAGCCAAAGCCCCCAGCACCAAGTATAAAAATGGCAAGTTTAGCTAAATGCGTGTTTTTGTCGCTAAATTCAAGCTCAAAAGGCGTGCAAAAGTAGATATAAGCCTGCTCGCTGTCCTTGCGAGTGTAAATTTCATCTTTTGCTTTCGCGCAGAGTGTGAATTTTTTAGTGGCGCACCTTGTGCCAACGCTTAAAATTTCAAGCACAGGAGCGAGCAAGGCTTGCATTTGCGTGCTTGTGGCGTTGCCACCTGCTATGATGATGAGATTTGCTAAGTTTATATGGTGCTTGTGAAAGGCTTGCAAGTCTTTAAGGCTGATTTTTTGGATACTTTTTTCATCGCCGTCATTTGAAAGAGCGAATTCATCGCACTCAAAGACGCTTTTGTTTAAAAGCCTTTTAGCCAAATAGTCAAAGTCGCTGTTTCGTGCGGCAAGCTCGCCCAAAGCCGTAGTTTTAAGCTTATGCAAGAGTTTTTCATCAAAACGCGGCTTTTCAAGCAAGAGTGCAAGCTTTTTAAGCGCAAAATCAAAATGCTCTTTAAGGCAAGAAATGCTTAGCTCAAAGCTCTCAAAACCGCTACTTGCCTCGAAATTTATGGCGTAAAAGTCAAGTTCTTTGAAAAAATCCTCACTCGCGCCCTCGTTTAAAAGCCGTGCAAACATTCGTGCTGTGCCTGCTGGGGTGTCATTTTCATAGGCTTTGCCTGAATTTGCAAACACAAAGCGCAGAAAAATCACGGGCAAATCGTTGTTTTCTTCGTAGATAAATGGAATTTTCGTGCCTTTGGCGTTGATATGAGCGAGCATTTGAGCCTTTCTAATGATTTTTGGCATTATACAAAAAATTAACCACAAATCGTAAATTTCATTCATTTTATCGTGTCAAAGCGTGTCATCATTTTAAGGCATTTTGCACCTTACAAACGCTTGATTTTACAAACAAAACGCATTTTGAACTTGCTTGTGATGATGATTTGCCTAAAATTCCACACTTGCGTTGAATTTTACTTTGATTTCTAAATTTGTTTGCTTTGCTAGTGGCGAAAAATTTTTGAAATTTAAGCTAAGTTTAAGCTTCTTTTAAGGTTAATTTAAGGGGGGGGGGGCATTATAATATCAGAATCTAAACTTTTTTAGACTTTTTGCTTGTTTAAATTTAAATTTTTGTCAGTTTTTGGTAAAAATTTTGAATTTAACGCGAAAAGCAAGGGGTTTGAAAGGTTTAGAAATTCATCTTAAAGGACTCTTATGAGTATAAACAAATTTGCCGTGAGCGTTGCTCTGGCTGGGATTTTAGGTGCTAGCAGTGCGCTAGCTGAGACGGACGGAGCTTTTGCTGGCGTGTATATGGGTATGCGTGGAACAAAAGCTGAAACAGAAGTTAAAAGCAATTACTCGTGGTATAATGGCAACGCAAGCACCACAAGCTCAGGTATGAAATACGGCATTTTGGGCGGCTATCATCAAAGTTTTAGCGATGAGTTAGGGCTTAGGTATTATGGGGCTGCGGACATAGGCGATTTCACGACAAACATTAGCGCAAATGTCGATGCGCTTTATAGTTTTACTAAAACAGAAAGCGTGGAATTTCGCGGTTTTGGCGGTGCTTGGCTAGGCTATGCAAGCCACGATGGCGATGTGAGCGGTTTTGACTTGGGTATCAATCTCGGCGTGCGTGCCGTTGTCGCCCAAAAGCACGGCATAGAGTTTTACGGGCATTTTGGCTTTCTTTCGCAAGATAAAGAGAGTGCATTTTTAGGCACAACAACCACACTTAAACTCAGCCAACCCTACCAAATAGGGCTTCGCTATACTTTTTCATTTTAAGCGAATTTGCTTATGATTTCGGGTAAAAGGGCGTTATATCAAGCCTTTTTGCTCGCTTGACGGGCGAAAGCCCGACCGACAACTTACTTTGATGGGTTGTCTCTTCTTTGAAGTTGCCAAAGTGTCCTTGCGACACTTTGGGGTTTGTGAGATACTTGAATTTGCGCTTTTTGTGTTTGCATTTGTTTTCAATTAAATCCGCTTGGAATTTAACTTTTACTTAGCTTTTTTACGCTTTGTTTGCTATCGCAAATGGCTTATCAGCATAGCTTTTGCTTATACTCTTTTTACTTGCAATGACGAGTTTTAACTATGTTTTATTGTTTTGAATATGAATTTGTGAGCGCAAAAAAAGCATTTTGTTTTGGGTTAAATTTGTGTTAAATTTTAAAACAATTTTGCATTAAATTTCTTGCAGAATTTCTTTCAAAATCACTCCATCAACGCCCATTTTGTAGGCTTTTTCAAGCTTTTCAAGTGAGTTTGTGATGAGTAAAATTTTGCTGTCAAAAAGATAAAATTCAGCCATTTTGCTTGCCTTTTTAGCCAAATTTTCATTTTCAAGCAAAATAAATTCAGCTTTTAAAGCATTTGCAAATAAAATTTCATCTACATTTTTAGCTAAAATAGCAAATTTCACACCCTCTTTTAAGGCTTTTTTGATTAAAAATTCATTATATTCAAAGCAGTTTATACTCTCTTTAAAGCTTGCGTTTTCATTGTTTATCAAATGAAATTTTGGCGTTTCGATGAGTTTGTGTCCAAAAATCAGCATTTTTGTCCTTTCTTAAAACTTGAAATTTTAGCTTGCAATCATTTTTTCAGCACCCAACCAAAGTAGGCGCAAAGCACGCTCAAAGCAAGCACAGCGAAATTTGACACGCTATAAATGCCCACAAGAGCGATATTTGTAAGGCTCAGCATAAAGCCCACCACGCTGCTATACACGCAAATGCTACTCATCAAGCCATTTTCCACAGCTTTGCGACAAGGGCAGTGTTTGTAAAATCCCTTAAATGCGCTTTTTTTGCTGAATTTTTGAGCTGAGTTTTCGTTAAATTCAGCGTTGAGTTCTTTGTGTTTTTTCGCAAAAAACATTCCCACAAGGGCGATGACAAGCAAAATCCCCAAATAAAGTGCTAAAAAATCAAAAAGCGAGTCAAATGACATTGATGAAATACCTTAAATTTGCTTGTTCGGCTTGTAATGAAGTTTCATCGCCGTGTCCCGGTAAAAGGCGCAAATCTTGCTTAAATTTCGCTACTCTTTCAAGGCTTTGGCGCATTAAATTCGCATCAGAGTAAGGAAAATCATAGCGTCCAACCGTGCCTTTAAACAAAAAATCCCCGCTAAAAGCCACATTTTCGCCTACAAGCTCTATCATACAGCAGCCCGGGGTGTGTCCTGCGAAGTGCAAAAAGCGAAATTTCACGCCCGAAATATCAAGCTCGTTTTCATCAGCCAATAAAAAATCCGCCTTTGCGTGCAAATGCCCCATTTCAAAGGGGTCTGCAAGCATAAATTCATCATCTTTGTGTATGTAAATGGGGATTTGAAACTCTTTTTTTACCGCCGCGCAGTCCCAAATGTGGTCAAAATGTCCGTGCGTGCATAAAATGGCTCGTGGATTTGTCGCATTTTGGCGCACAAATTCAGCTCCACCTTGCCCCGCATCGATGATGAAATCGCCCTTTGCGTGCTTGATGATATAACAATTTGTCGCATAAACCCCACAAGGCTTGGCTATGATTTGCATTTTTATCCTTGTAAAATAATGGTGTCATTATAGCAAAAAACTATCTCAAAATTTATTTTTTTTGCAAGTTTCTTTGGAACGATTTTTGCTTATATCATAAAATATTTTATTGAAAGGACAAAACGATGTTAAAAAATGTTGTGGTTGCCACACTCGTGGCAGGGATTTTAGGTGTTGGTAGTGCGGCTCTTGCAGCTGATTTGCAAGACTTTACCAAAGGTAAAGAAAAGATTACTCGCAATGGGGTTAAATTTTGGGTTGAACTGAATTTGCCAATGAAACAAGATATACTGAATGGCAAATATGATAAAATTGCCCAAGAATTCAGTAAAGAAACGAGCGAAAATCAAAAACAAACTCGTGCGACAAATCCTACATTAAGTAAGGTTCATATTTTTCAAGTAGAATCTTCACAAGGTGGATTAGAAGATATTACTTATAGACAAGGCACTACTCAAAAAGACCACGGAGGTAGTTTGTTTAAAGTGAGAACTCTCGTTAATGGCTTTGGCTGTATAGCTGATACAGCCCAGTTCAATAAACAATTTGTAAAGCAAAGCTACTCATCATTTATCGTTGGTGTTGGCAATAGAGCAACTGGTTGCATCGATGAAAGAGATTTGTCGGGACAGCTTCAAAGCGGTAATTTTATTTTTACAGCGAAAAATTCAGCAGGAACGCAATATCCTAAACAAATAATTGAATCATTACTCATCAAATAGGAAAAAGTTATGACAATCGACAATAAATTTTACTCGGTTATTCAAACAAATGCGAGTTTGAATTCACAAAACAGCGTTTTACCACAGCAAGAATTTTCACAAATTCTTGCTCAAACAATGCAAAATAAAGAAACGCAAAGCCAAGCTAAATTTACGGGCAATGTTTATGAGGACGGACAAAATGGCTTGTTGAATGATGAGGAAAAACGCGTGCTTCCTGTTATCATAAGTGCAGCTCAATTTGCCGTAGGCTCTGATTTTGCTTCAAAGGTTGCGGGCGTGAAACTCAATGATTTTGATATAAATTTTGATGAATTTGGCGGTTTGGTAAAGCAAAGAGATGTCCTTGCAAATGGCACTCAGGCTGAAAAAATGGCGTTGCTTACTGCCTATAAACAAGCATTAGAAAATGGTCGTGTTATCCCACAAGATGGCAGACAAGGGCTTAATGTGGCGATAGAGTATATCAATAAGGCTTTGGGTAATTTGTAAAATTTAATCCACATTTGACTTAAATTTCGCTACAATACGAGAAAATTTTAAGGCATTTAAATGGATTTTGAAAAATTAGAGCGCAAAATTTGCGATTTTATCAACTCTTGCGTGGAAAATGCAAGGGCAAAAGGCGTTATCATCGGGCTTAGTGGCGGACTTGACTCTGCACTTGTGGCGACACTTTGTCAAAGGGCGTTTGCAAGCGCACAAGGCTCGGCTAGTGGGTTACAAAACAAGGAAAATACTGAGCAAAACACCTTGCAAACAGATAAAGAGCAAGCGGACAAAAAGGCAAGCACGCAAGATAAAAGCCCTAAAAACGCCGAGCAAAAGGGCATTTTAGCCCTCATAATGCCAACTCAAAGCTCAAACAAAGCAAATTTAAAAGACGCTTTAATGCTTTGCGAAAGCCTAAATTTAGAACATAAAACCATAGAAATTCAACCCATTTTAGACGCTTTTTTAAGCGCGTGCGAAAGCGTGTGCAAAACGCGAATGGGTAATTTGAGCGCAAGAATTCGTATGAGTTTGCTTTATGATTACTCAGCCTTAAAGGGCTATTTGGTGGTAGGCACGAGCAACAAAAGCGAGAGAATGCTAGGATATGGCACGATTTACGGGGATTTAGCCTGCGCGTTTAATCCCATAGGCGAGCTTTACAAGAGCGATATTTTCGAGTTTGCGCGCTATTTGGGCGTGCCGCAATGTTTTATAGATAAAGCTCCAAGTGCTGATTTATACGAAGGGCAAAGCGATGAAAAGGAACTTGGCTTTAAATATGCTGAAATTGACGAGCTTTTAAAGGCTTTAAAGCGAGTGGATACCCAAAAAATAGCACGCGCGGACAAAAATTTGCTTGAAATGGTAGAAAAAAGGATAAAAACAAATGCCTTTAAAAACTCTATGCCGTTGATTTTTAAGGATATTTAGTGAAGTTAGATTTGCAAAAAACAACAAAATTCATAAAACAAAGCGCGAATTTGTGGCGAAGTTTTTTTTTAACGCCTTGTAAATTTACCCTTTTATCTCAAAATGCAAAGAAAGCCCAAAATGTCGTGGCTTGATAGATATTTTTTTGAGCCAAATTTAGCCCAAAAAATCCTTGCTTTTGCGCTTTTGCCTTTTAGCTTGCTTTACGCGCTTGTGGCGGTTTTAAACACCAAAGTTCGCCGCAAACTTAAATTTAATGCGCCCATCATCAGCGTGGGCAATCTCACTTTGGGTGGCAACGGCAAAACGCCCGTTTGCAAGGCTATCGCTCATCTTTTTGCACCTACAAAGTGCGTTTTTATCGTGCTTCGTGGCTATAAAAGAAAGAGCAAGGGGCTAGTTGTCGTTAAAAATGGCAAAGAACCTTTGTGCGATATCGATATAAGCGGCGATGAAGCTATGGAGTATGCGCTTGATGAACGGATTTTTGGGGTTATAGTGAGCGAAAACAGAGTGCAAGGCATAGAAAAAGCCCTAAATTTAGGCGCAACGCTCATCTTGCTTGATGATGGCTTTTCTAAAAGATTTATTGAAAAATTTGATATTTTGCTTGAAAGCGTGCAAAAACCGCACTTTGACTTTACCTTGCCAAGCGGGGCTTACCGCCTGCCAAAGTGCTTTGCGAAAAAGGCTGATTTTATAGCGCGTGAGGGCGAGGACTTTGTAAGGCACTCACGCGTAAGCGAAAACAAAAACGCCATTTTGGTTACCGCCATAGCAAAGCCCTTTCGGCTTTATGAGCATTTTAGCAAGGCTAAGGCGTGTTATTTTTTTGCCGACCATTATAAATTTCAAAAAAACGAGCTTGAAGCCTTGCTAAAAAAGCATCATTGTGATACACTTATGCTTACATTTAAGGACTTTGTTAAGGTGCGGCAAATGGGGCTAAAAACCCAGCTCATCGAGCTTGACATAGAGCTTAAAGATGAATTTAAAAAGGCGATTTTAGCTTTTGTGGAGAAATTTTGATGAATTTAACAAGCACGAGAAACGAAAATGAAAGCGTGGATTTTAAGCGCGCCATTTTAGCCCCAAGTGCGAGCTTTGGCGGGCTTTACGCGCCCTTGCATTTGCCAGAATTTAACGGCTATGAATTTAAGAATTTAAGCTATCAAAAATTCGCGCTTAAACTCATCGAAAGCTTTGAATTTAGCCTTGATGAGCTGTTTGAAAAGGCTCTTAAATGCTACGCGAAATTTGACGATGAAAAATGCCCCATAAAACTCACGCGCATAAACGACAAACTTTTCATCAACGAGCTTTATCACGGACCGACAAGAGCCTTTAAAGATATGGCTTTACAGCCTTTTGGCGTGCTTTTAAGTGAGCTAGCGGAAAATAAAAATTTTTTGATAATGTGCGCCACAAGCGGCGACACAGGACCTGCCACGCTTAAAAGTTTTGAAAATGTCGCAAATGTAAAAGTGGCTTGCCTTTATCCAGCCACAGGCACAAGCCGTTTTCAAGCCTTGCAAATGACGAGTTTAAAAGCGTCAAATTTAAAAAGTTTTGCGATAAATGGCGATTTTGACGCGGCTCAAAAAGCGCTTAAAAATTTGCTCGCAGATGATGAATTTAAGGGCGCATTAAGAGCAAATGACACAGAATTAAGCGCGGCAAATTCAGTAAATTTTGGGCGCATTTTATTTCAAATCATTTATCATTACTATGCTTTGGTGCAACTTGATGAAAAAGCCGATATTATAGTGCCTAGCGGCAATTTTGGAGACGCTTTGGGCGCTTATTATGCTAAAAAAATGGGCGCAAAAATAAGGCGCATAAAAATCGCTTCAAATGCAAACAACATTCTCACGGATTTTTTCACAAAGGGCGAGTATGACTTGCGCGCAAGGGTGCTTAAAAAGACGATTTCACCAGCTATGGATATACTTGTAAGCTCAAATGTAGAAAGGTTGATTTTTGATAAATTTGGCGCAAAACGCACAAAAGAACTTTACGAACAGCTTAAAAACGAGCATTTTTTTGCGCTCACAAAAAGCGAGTTAGATGAGCTAAAAGCGGACTTTGATGCGGATTTTTGTGATGATGATGAGTGCAAAACTTACATAAAAAATTTCGCCAAAAGCTCACTCATCGACCCGCACACCGCCACTTGCTTTAAACTTTTAGACAAAAATCAAACAAGCATTATCACCTCCACAGCAGAATGGACGAAATTTACGCCAAGTATGGCGCAAGCGTTGTTTGATGAGCCTTGTGCGGACGAAAAAGCCACTATGCTTAAAATCGCGCACAAATTTAACTATGGCTTAAAAAATGGCATTGTGGCACTTTTTGACAAGGCAAATGAAAAAGGGCGAATTTACGAGCTAGCTGAGCTGAAAAATTCTATTTTAGAGTGGATAAAACGATGATAATCATACCCGCAAGGCTCAAATCCACAAGGTTTGCCGAGAAAATTTTATGCGACATAAAGGGTTTGCCTATGTTTGTGGCTACTGCAAAGCGTGTGAGCGAGGTTGATACGGTGTGCGTGGCGGTTGATGATGAAAAAGTGCTTGATATAGCGCAAAAATACGGCTTAAAAGCCGTGATGACAAGCAGCACACACGAAAGCGGCACGGACAGGATAAACGAAGCTTGCGAAATTTTAGCCCTTAAAGACAGCCAAATCATCATCAATGTCCAAGCGGACGAGCCTTTCATCGAGCCACAAAATTTGCACGCCTTTAAGGAATTTGCAAGTTCTTGCCTTGACAAAGACGCTTTTATGGCAAGTTGCTTTAAAAAAAGCGACACCAAAGCCTGCGATGATGCGAATTTGGTTAAGGTTGTAACGGACACGCAAGGCTTTGCGCTTTATTTTTCGCGCTCTAAAATCCCTTATGAACGCGCCGAGTATCAGCATTTTAAGGCGCATTTAGGCATTTATGCTTACACCGTGCGGGCTTTACGCGAATTTTGTGCCTTTAAAAGCAGTGCATTAGAGCAAGCTGAAAAGTTAGAGCAACTTCGAGCCCTAGAAAATGGGCGCAAAATCAAAATGCTTGAAATCAAAACCCAAAGCATAGGCATTGACAGCAAAGGAGACTATGAAAGAGCGATGAAAATTTTTGGCTAAATCAAGCGTTTGATTTTGTCAAATTTGACTGAATTTTTTAAATTTTGCGTGAATTTTTGGCGCATTTTTAAGAAATTTAGCGATTTAATGCTTGTTTTTGCTTTTTTGCCTTAAATTTAGCCTTTGTAAAGAAAATGTGCCATTTGTCCTAGTGCGATGCAGCTGTCATTTGGCGGAAATTTAAGCGAAACTTTGTAGGCAAAATTCTTTTTGTTAAGGATTTTAAGCAGAGTTGAGTTTTGAAAAACTCCGCCGCACAAAATCACGGGCAAATTTTTGCTTGCTAAAATCCCATTTTTTTGTGAATTTTGCGCTCTTTTTTTCTCAAAAAGCGTGGTAAAATCAACTATACAAGCAGCTAGCGCATTTAAAAAGCCCGTGCAAGCGTGGCGTGTGTCATCTTTTAAGGCTTGTTTAAAGGCATTTTTCACGCAAATTTCATTTTCATTTATGTCAAATTTGTAGCTGTAAGCTAAATTTTCATCAAAATGCTTTTCTATCAAAAGCCCTATTTGAGCTTCATAATTAAGCCTTTCTTTGCCAAAAATCACCGCCCCAAAAGCATCGATTATGCGCCCTAGTGAGCTGGTAAAAAGCGAGCTTTGAGCGTGAATTTTAGCTAAATTTTCTAGCTTTGTGGGCGAAAAACGGGCTAAAAAATCCTTGCTTTCATCTTGCAAATTCCACTCAAAAATAAGGCTTAAAGCTAAATTTGCGATATTTTTTATATCAGCGTTGATGAGCTTAAATTCGCTAAAATGTCCCACTCTTTCATACTTTGCTAAATCCGCCCTAAAAATCTCTCCGCCCCAAATTTTGCCATCATCGCCATAACCCGTGCCATCAAAGGCAAAGGCAAGCACTTCATCAAAAATGCGATGCTCAAAAAGCGTGGCACAAAGGTGTGCGTAGTGGTGCTGGACTTTGAAATTTGGCTTTAAATCCCCATAATCAAAGTGCGGATGCTTGTCGCCGATGAGCGCGTCAAAGCGCAAATCGTAATTTCGCACAAAAAATTCAAGCGAATTTGCAAATCGCTCGCGTGTATCCACGCTTTTCAAATCGCCTATATAAGGGGACACGATGAGCTTTTTGTCATAGCTTATCACAAATTCGTTTTTCAGCTCAGCCCCTAATGCAAGGGCATTTTTGCGCAAAAAATGCTCGTCAAGCTCTATATATGTAGGGCTAATGCCCCTTGAAGTGCGTAAAAACATTATTTCATCATCGATAACTTGGGCTATGCTATCATCGCTTGGGTTTTCAATCTCTCTTTCAAAGCCCAAAAATGCGTCAAAGACACCATTTAGCTTAAAAAACAAATCCTCTTCCTTGTAAATAATGCTCTCTCCGCTTAAATTTGCACTTGTGGCGATGATAGGGCTTTGAAAATACTCAAAAAGCAAGAGTTGAAAGGGGGTGTAGGCTAGCATAATGCCGATTTTATCGGTATCAAAGGCGATTTGTCCTAGCTTGATACGCGCCTTTAAAAGCACTATGGGCTTGACATTTGAGCTTAAAAGGCTTGCTTCCTTGTCGTTTATGTGCGCGAGCGTGTGTGCCTGCGCTAAATCCTTGCAAAGCACAGCCAAAGGCTTTGCGGGGCGGTTTTTGCGCTCTCTTAATTTTTGTATGGCTTTTTCATTAAGCGCATCGCAGATGAGATGAAAGCCGCCCACACCTTTCATCGCAAGGATTTCACCCTTTTTTAAAAGCATAGCAGCTTGCTTAAAGGCGTTTTCATCTGTGGCAAGTGTTGATTTGTCAGCACTTTGCAAGCTCACTTTGATGGCGCATTTGGGGCAGGATATGGGTTGAGCGTGAAAGCGGCGGTTTTTTGGGTTTTCATACTCGCTTTGACAATGCTTGCACATTTTAAATTCACTCATAGTGGTGTTTTTTCTGTCATAAGGGAGCTTTTTGATAAGCGAAAAGCGCACCCCGCAGTGCGTGCAAGTGATGAAAGGATAATGAAAACGCGCATTTGTAGGCTCGTAAAACTCTTTTTCACACTCATCGCAAAAAGAAAAGTCGCTTAAAATCGCGCTTGTTTTGACGCTCGTTTGCGAAAGGCTTATGCGAAAATCGCTATACACAGGGCTTTTGCACTCGCTCATTTTGATTTGCTCGATTTTCGCTAAGGGGGGTAAGTTTGCCTTTAAATCGCTCAAAAAACTTTCGCACTCGCTTTTATCGCATTGCAAGATGATGACAACGCCCTTTGTGTCGTTATACACCTCGCCAAAAAGCCCTTTTTTTGTGGCGAGATTAAAGACAAGCGGACGAAAGCCCACGCCTTGCACCAGCCCTGAAATTTCAAGCTTAAATGAAGAGTGGCACATCGCTCACCTTGCAGTTTTTTAGGTGTTTGAGCGTGTTTTTAGTAAGGCTTTTACACTCAAAGAGTGAGCCGCTGATGATGGCAAATTCGGCAAGTCCTTTTTCTCGCAGTTCATCGTAAAAATCACGCAAAAAATACACCAAGCTCTCCACCGCTCCATAAGCGATATTGCCAGCCTCCACGCCCGCAAGCATAAAGCTCATCGTTGAACGCAAAGTCCTTGTGTAGTCAAATTCCTTGCCATTTTCTTTGAAACGAAAGTCAATTTTCACACCGCGGGGCAGTTTTGAGCTATCGCTTAGCTCTAAAAGCTTGTGTGCGGCTTTTTGCGTCTCATCATCAAGCCCAAGCATTTGTCCCACAAGCCCTAAAAGCGAAAAAAAGTTATTTTTCACCTTAAATTCGCCACTTAAAAGTTTAAAATTTTGCTTATAGTTCTCAAAAAGCCTTGCACCCACTTCATCAGCGCAAATGTCAGCATAAAGCTGCTTTGCGTTGCGCGGCAAATCAAGCCTTAAAAGGTTTGTCCCCTTATCCACAAGTAAAATGTCATCATCATTTTGACTAAGCTCCAAAAGCAAAGCGCGCTCATCAAAGCGGCTCAAAATATAAGAAATTCGAGCCATATTTTTGTCATCTTTGCTTAAAATAAGCTCCCTTGCCTTTTGGTTGATGAAACTAAGCCCGTTAAGCACGATGAGCCTTTTATCAAGCTCATAAATTTCAAAGTCAGCACCTAAATTTTCGCGCTTTGTAAAGGCTAAAAAATTCATATTTTTTTCAAAAAGTTTCTCGCCAAGTGCGAAAAAGAAAAGATTGTGCGGGAGTTTGAGCCTAAATTCGTTAAATTCAAGCTGATATTTGTTGCGAAAAATCGCCGAAAAACGAAGTTTTATCAGCGGTTTTTCAAGGCTTGCGAGTAGTTTGAGATTTTCGTTAGAGCAAACAAATGCCGATTTTATCGCCTTTATGTCAGTAGCCATTAAAAAATCTTTTTGCCACTCGCCCTTAAAAAGCTCTATTTCATAAACTCCAAGCTCGTTTTTGATGAAAAAACTCTGCCCCGCACAAAGGCGCGACACGCTTTCATCAAGCAAGGCGTTAAAATTTGCCCTTGAAATAGGCTCAAAACTCGCCCCGTCAAAGCAAAGCTCATCATTTACAAACTCGCCCCATTCGTTGTCAATCAACTCGCCTTTTTCTTGGTAAGCCCTTGAATTTAAGCTTGTTAAAAAGTCCTTTTTAGCGAAGTTTTTTTGAATTTGGCTTTGCTCTATGCTTTCATTTTCAAGGGCTTGCACCTTAAAATCTCGCACAAAAACCGAATTTGGCATATTTTCAAGGCTAGTGCAAAACTCATTTATAGCCTTTTCGTTTCCTTGCACCTTTAAAGTGATGATTTCTTGGGACTTTTCAAGGCTAAAATTCAAATTTTTAGCATAAAGGCACAACAAATACTCGAAAAAATCATTCCCACTCGTGTAAGTAAAATCAAATCTCAAAAGCACGACATTCCTATCCACGCCGCCATTTTACGCAAGGCAAAGCGTTTTTAAAGCAAGTTATTTTGAGATTTTAGCAAAAATTTACCAAAATTTCACGCCTTTTTGAGTAAAATTTGCATTTAGCCCTTTGCTTTTTCCATTCTTTTGCGTTGTATTGGGTCAAGGTAGCGTTTGCGCACGCGCACGCTTTGCGGGGTTACCTCGACTAGCTCATCCTCTTCTATCCACTCCAAAGCCCGCTCTAAACTCAGTTTGCGCGGTGGCACGAGTTTTATGGCTTCATCGCTTCCGCTGGCACGGACATTTGTGAGATTTTTGCCTTTTATGGGATTGACATCAAGGTCGTTTGGACGGCTATGCTCGCCGATAATCATTCCCACATAGACTTTTGTCTGCGGTTCGATGAAAAGCACGCCCCTATCTTGCAGGTTAAAAAGCGAGTAGCCAAGCGCAACGCCGTTTTCCATACTGATTAAAGCCCCATTTCCACGCTTTTCAACCCCACCGCTAAAAGGGCGAAACTCCAAAAAGCTGTGATTCATCACGCCTTCGCCTTTGGTGTCGGTTAAAAACTGCGAGCGAAAGCCGATAAGCCCGCGTGCTGGGATTTCAAATTCAAGCCGCGTTTGCCCGTCCCCTGTGGGCGACATATTTTTCATTTCAGCTTTGCGTTTGCCGAGCTTTTCTATAACCGCACCGCTGAATTCATCTGGCACATCGATGACTAAATGCTCAAAAGGCTCGGTTTTTACGCCGTTTTCGTTCTTTACGATGACCTCAGGGCGCCCCATACAAAACTCAAAGCCCTCGCGGCGCATATTTTCGGCTAAAATGGTGATTTGCAGCTCCCCGCGCCCGCTCACCTTAAATTTGCCCTCGCCATTTGGCTCAAATTTCATCGCAATGTTCGTTTTCATCTCGCTTTCAAGGCGTTCGGCGATTTTGTTGCTCGTTACGCTCTTGCCCTCAGTGCCAGCAAGGGGTCCGTCATTGACAGAAAAAACTATGCTTAAAGTCGGCTCTTCGATGTGTAGCGGGTCAAGTGGCATAGGATTTGCGCTATCTACGATACTATCGCCCACATCAAGTGCTTCAAATCCCGCAATCGCCACTATATCTCCCACAAATGCTTCATCAATATCCGTTTTTTCAAGCCCCATAAAGCCGATGAGCTTTGAAATGCGCCCATTTACCTTTGTGCCATCAGCCTTAGCAAGCGTTACGCTTTCATTTTTCTTTACCTTGCCGTTAAAAATTCGCGCGATGCCGATTTTGCCGACAAAATTATCATAGCCTAGCGTGAAAACCTGCAACTGCAAAGGGTTTTCCACGCTGCCACTTGGAGCTGGCACGCGCTCTAAAATCGTCTCAAAAAGCGGCTGCATATCCTTACTCTCATCATTTAAATCAAGCTTTGCGTAGCCGTTTTTTGCCGCTGCATATACTATGGCAAAGTCTAGCTGCTCGTCATTTGCGCCCAAAGCCACAAACAAATCAAAGATTTCATTCACCACGCGGTCTGGTTCGGCGGCGGGTTTGTCGATTTTGTTGATGATGACAATGGGGCGAAGTCCTAGTGTAAGGGCTTTTTTCACCACAAATTTGGTTTGGGGCATTACGCCTTCTTGCGCATCGACAAGCAAAAGCACGCCATCGACCATTTTAAGCACTCGCTCAACCTCTCCGCCAAAATCAGCGTGTCCGGGCGTGTCGATGATATTGATTTTTGTGCCTTTATAATTTATCGCGGTGTTCTTTGAAAGTATGGTGATACCGCGTTCTTTTTCTATGTCGTTGCTGTCCATTACGCGCTCAGCAATTTGCTCACGCTCACTAAAAGTGCCTGATTGCTTTAAAAGCTCATCAACCATAGTGGTTTTGCCGTGATCCACATGAGCGATAACGGCGATATTTCGTATGTTTTGCAAGGTTTTCTCCGTAAATTTTTGTCATAAAAAAGGCGTATTATAGCAAAAAATTTGAAATTTGCTAGGGTTTTTTGCGCTTTTTGCGGTATAAATTTGCGTGAAATTTAGCAAAATTTAAGCGGATTTAAGCAAAATGCTTGGTTTTTTTTAAAAAATTCAATTTAACTCTTTTTTCAAAAAGTATTGCTTTGTTGAGTATAAATTTTACTAAAATCGTCATCGCAAGGCGATAAAATCGGCGAAGTGGGCGAGCGTTTAATCGACAAATTTCAAAGTCCAGCCGCAAAGGCGGTTTTAAATTATGCTGAAAACTTTCAAAAAGCCTTTTTAAAAGACTATGAAATAGCTTATAAGCTCACAAATCCAGCCGCAAGAGAAAGTAGCACCAGCATTTTAGGCACGGATTTAACACGGCGCGGCTTTAAACCACGACACAGGCGAATTTGAATTTTACAAGCTCAACGA
>OIZF01000236.1_pt1 | contig 39278 bp, 27 predicted proteins | sample 1588471 | NCBI WGS metagenome assembly OIZF01 (sample SAMN03283279) | human gut metagenome | biome: human-associated habitat; material: feces | host: Homo sapiens | place: Peru | collected 2012
AAGTAATTTAGTAAAAGTAAGAGAAAAGTGTAAAGTAAAATCAGTCAAAGTCATAAGCTTTAGATAACCTATGCGTTCGATCTATGCTTGCTATCAAATGTACGTATGCTTGCTATCAAATGTACGTATGCTTACTATCAAATGTACGTATGCTTGCTTGCCGATATTTAATAATATCTATCCGTCATCTTAAAGATCAATGTACCTCCATTCATTATAGCTGTGTGGTCGATATGGTTGGTCTTCAGTTTCTTGCCGTTTAGAGTTATGCTTTCAACATATTTATTCGTTTCTGACAGTCCGTCGGCAATAACTGTAAATGTCTTTCCATTCAGAAGGTGTATGGTTATCTTCTTCATTTGTGGAGCGCCAAACACATACTGACCGCTCACAGGATTTACTGGATAGAAGCCCATAGCCGACAGCATATACCATGCCGACATCTGTCCACAGTCGTCGTTGCCGCATAGACCGTCTACTGTAGGACGATACTGAGTGTTGAATATCTGGCGTATCAGCTCTTGTGTGCGCCATGGACGACCTGCCAATGTATATAGATAAGCTACGTGGTGAGACGGTTCGTTGCCATGGGCATATTGTCCTATCAGACCAGTTACATCGGCCAGTTTGCTCTTAAGTTGCAGCGAGAAGAACTGGTCAAGCTTCTTCAAGAACGGCTTGTTGCCGCCAAAGAGTTTTATCAGTCCTGGTATGTCGTGTTGTACTTGCCATGTGTACTGCCATGCATTACCTTCGGTATAGTCACCTCCTATACTCTCGGCATGTGCAAGGTCGCTCGGGTTGAATGGAGTCTTCCATGTGCCGTTAGATAGGCGTGGGCGCATAAAACCAGTAGACTTGTCAAACAGATTCTTGTAGAATTGCGAGCGGCGCTCAAAGTATTGTTGGTCTTCTTTCTTGCCCATAAGACGTGCCATGTCGGCTGCACAATAGTCGTCGTACATTGACTCGAGCGATGATGATACCGATTCTGATTTGATGATGTCGGTAGGCAGATAGCCATACTTTGTATATGTTTCCCAGTTGCTTTTTAGCTTATGTGATATTGTCTGTGTGTTTTTTATAGCCTTGAAAGCACGCTCGGCATCGAATCCACGGAATCCCTTATGATAGGCTTCTGCTACTATTGATACAGCATGATTGCCTACCATACAATAGTTTTCCTTGCCCCACAATCCCCATATAGGCAGAAAACCTTGTACCTCGGCTTGCTCTACAAGTGAGCTAACCATAGCGTCTACACGGTCGGGCATAACAATTGTGTAGAACGGATGAGCTGCACGGTATGTGTCCCAGCAAGAGAAGGTGGAGTAGAACAGTCCGTTTTCCGCCTTTACTATTTTGTCGGCTGCATTGCGGTACATTCCGTCAACATCGGCTATTTGGTTAGGCTGTATAAGCGCATGGTAGAATGATGTGTAAAAGTTCTTCTTCTGGTCGTCGGTACCTTCGATGTCGATACGTTTTAGATACTTGTTCCACTCGTTATTGGCAGATTGCTTTACGGCAGCAAAGTCCCAGTAAGGAACTTCTGTATATAGATTCTTTTTAGCTCCATCAACACTTGTAGTAGACATAGCAATCTTCATAAGCAACTGTTCGCCTTGCTCTATACCATCGAATGTGGCAACTATACGGTCGCCTTTTTCTGTATCAGCAGCTTTGTTAAGTGTTATGTGGCTTGCTACAGGGCGGTTGAACTTAATAATGAAGAAGTAGTCTTGTTTTACCCATACGGTGTTCTGTACATGTCCTACAAGTGTGTATGCATCCTCCCAGTGGGTTTCGCAACGATTTACTTGTGAGTGATATTGTTTGTCGTTCCATGCAGGACCGTGCTGAAGGTCAATAAGTACAGAAGTAGAGTCGGTGCTGTCGTATGTATAACGGTGAAAAGCCACATGTGCCGAGGCTGTTAGTTCTGCCTTGACTTTGGTATCGGTAAGGTAGACAGAGTAATAGCCTGGTGTAGCAAACTCTTGTGTCTTGTAGAAATGTGATCGGTATCCATCCCAAGAGCGTGTGCGTTTGCCGGTAGATGGCATTACGAGAATATCGCCAAGATCCATGCAGCCAGTACCGTTGAGATGGTCTTGTGTGAATCCCCATATTATAGAGTCGCTATAAACATATTCTGAACAATAGCGCCACCCGATACCGCCAGTTACAGGACTCGTCTGTATCATGCCAAACGGTCGGCAAGCTCCAGGAAAAGTGTGACCATTGTCGGCATTGCCAACAAAAGGGTCTACATATTTAGTGTATTCTGTTTGTCTAGCAAAGGCTTGTTGTGCAACAATACCTAATAGAAATATAGCCGTAAAGGCATATTTGTAGATTAAGGATTTAGGTTTGTTCATATTACTTTAGTTTATATTATTACTGTTTGCAAATTTAGCTAAATTTATCAGGTTGAACAAGTCAACAAAATTTATTTTACTGCTAAAGCTTCATCAAATAATATATTTTATTTACCTTTGTATATGTCTAAATTGCTGACATTGGGTTTAACGTTAAAACACAGAATATTATGATAATACATGTTGCCAATCCTATTTACGACTCCGTGTTTAAGTATATAATGGAGGATGAGCGCATAGCCAAGACTATGCTGTCGGCATTGTTGAAGAAAGAAGTGGTTCATGTGACGGTACGTCCGCATGAATACAGCAATACAACACGAGACACGCTGTCTATGTTTCGCATTGACTTTGCTGCTACAGTACGTGAGCGCGAAGGCAATGAGATAAAGGACCGTATTGTGCTGATAGAATTGCAGAAAACGTGGCTTAATACCGAGACGCTGCGTTTTCGCCAGTATTTGGGAGCTCAGTACAGCAATAAAAACAATATACGCGAAGCCGAAGATAAAGGTTTTGCCTACCCAATGGTGGCTGTTTATTTGCTCGGGCATAGGGTTGGCAACATAAAGGAGCCTATTGTATATGTTAACCACGACGTGTTCGACTATAACGGAAACGTTGTTGAGGATGGCAATATGGAGCCTTTTGTGGAGAGTCTTACACACAATAGTATTATTGTACAGATACCACTACTACATGGTAATGTGAACAATAGACTTGAGAAGGTGCTTAGTGTGTTCGATCAGACTTTGGTTGATGGTGACACTCAGCAGGTACTTAAGATTGACGAGGACAAGTTTGCAGACGATAATGATATGCTATATGTGCTACATAAATTGACGGCTGCTGCAGCAAACTCGGAAATGAGACAAGATATGAATGTGGAGGACGAATACTATAAAGCTATTGAAGACCGTGATACAGCTATTATGCAGAGGGATAAAATGCTGAAAGAGAGAGATTGCAAGATGGCTCAAATGGACGAACGTTTATCTCAGCAAAGTGAACAGTTGTCTCAGCAAAGTGAACAGTTGTCTCAGCAAAGTGAACAGTTACGTAATATGGCTAAGGCCTTATTTGTAAATGGTCTTTCTGTTGAGCAAATCTCTAATATGACAGGAATAGACATTGATATCATTGCAAAATTTATAGGATAATAATAAGTTAGATAAGTATCTAATATAAATCTTAGATACTATAAGCAATATGTATACTATAAAGAAAAAGGGTGGGGTGCATCGCTGCAGCCCACTCCTAAAATAATTAGAGAGTTATAAAAAATTAAGTTCTTATTAATTTTCTCATTTTACTCTGCAGCCTGAAGCTGCTCAATAATTTTCATACCCTCATCCACAGCTTGCATGTTGAGCGGAATAAGGTTATGGTGACGCTCAGGCAGAGTCTTGAATAGAGCCTTGTTCAGACCTTCGGTGCTAACGATAGGGCAAACTTTAAGCAGTCCACCAAGCACAATCATATTAAACACCTTAGAGTTCTTCAGTTCGGCAGCCTTGTCCATAGCGTCGATACGATATACATTGATGTCCTTACGTGTAGGAGCGTTAATAATACCGAATCCGTCGTATATAAGAATACCGCCGGGTTTGATTTTATGCTCAAACTTGTCGAGCGATGGTTGGTTTAGCACGATAGCCACATCGTAGTGGCTAAGGATAGGTGACGAAATGCGTTCGTCGCTTACAATTACAGTAACGTTGGCTGTACCGCCACGCTGTTCTGGTCCGTAAGCAGGCATCCATGTTACCTCCTTATTTTCCATTAGTCCGGAGTAGGCAAGAATCTTGCCCATAGAGAGTACACCCTGTCCTCCGAAGCCTGCAATGATTATTTCTGCTTTCATAGGTTTGTCGTGTCTTTTAAGTCACCTTTGGGGTACTGTTTAAACATGTTTTCTTCCATCCACTTATTGGCATTAACTGGCGACATCTTCCAGCCGCTGTTGCATGTAGCAACAATCTCGACTAATGACGAGCCCTTGCCTTCCATAGAAGCGGTAAAAGCCTTCTTGATAGCAGCCTTAGCCTTGCGGATAGATGCCACATTCTCTACACTCTGTCTTGATACATAGCATGTACCTGGCAGTGTGACAGCTATCTCAGATAGATTAAGTGGCCATCCATGCAGTTTTGGGTCACGTCCGTAAGGGCAAGTAGAAGTCTTCTGACCAATAAGAGTAGTTGGCGCCATCTGTCCACCAGTCATACCATAAATGGCATTGTTGATGAATATTAGTGTGATGTTCTCGCCACGGTTCAGGGCATGTATACTCTCGGCAGTACCGATACAAGCCATATCGCCGTCACCTTGATATGTAAATACAAGTCGGTCTGGCCACAATCGCTTTATGGCTGTAGCGCAAGCTGGTGCACGTCCGTGTGCAGCCTCTTGCCAATCTATATCTATATAATTGTAGGCAAAAACAGCACAGCCAACAGGGCTAACGCCAACAGCCTTTTTCTGCATGCCCATTTCCTCGATAACCTCTGCCACGAGTTTGTGAACCATACCATGTGAGCATCCAGCACAATAGTGCATGTGGGTGTCATTGAGAAGATCCGGTTTCTTATAGACCAGATTCTCTGGTGATATTATATCGTTCATACCAATTTCTCCTTTAAAACGTTAACCATTTCTTCCGGCTCTGGCACGATGCCACCGAGTCGACCATAATGCACTACTGGCACGCTACCGCTAACAGCAAGCTTAACGTCGTCAACCATTTGACCTGCGTTAATCTCGGCTACCAATATGCCCTTGACATTCTTTGCAGCTGCCTCAATCTCTTTAGATGGGAAAGGCCACAATGTAATAGGTCGCAACAAACCAACCTTGATGCCTTTTTTGCGAGCCATCTCGATAGCTTTCTCTGCTATACGTGCAGCACTACCAAATGCTACAATCATATAGTCGGCGTCGTCCATAAACTTTGTCTCGTAGCGCACCTCGTTCTCACGTATAGTCTTATACTTCTCCTGAAGGTGGATGTTGCGCTCCTCCATAACCTCCGACTTCAGTTCAAGAGATGTTATAACGTTGCGTTTGCGGCTACCATCGCATCCTGTAGAAGCCCAAGGACATTCTTTCAGAATCTCTTCCTCGGTGCGACGTGGCTTGAAAGGAGGCAACACTACCTTCTCCATCATCTGTCCGATTACACCGTCGCTAAGAATCATAGTCGGTGTGCGATACTTAAAGGCAAGTGTAAAGGCAAGGTCTACAAAGTCGGCCATCTCCTGTACCGAGTTTGGCGCAAGTACAATGACATAGTAGTCGCCATTGCCACCACCACGTGTTGCCTGGAAGTAGTCGCTCTGTGAAGGTTGTATAGTACCAAGACCAGGACCGCCACGCTGTACATTTACGATAAGTCCAGGAACCTCGGCTCCAGCCATATAGCTGATACCTTCTTGCATAAGCGATACGCCAGGACTTGAAGAAGATGTCATAACCTTCTTGCCGGCACCTCCACCGCCATATACCATGTTAATAGATGCCACCTCGCTCTCTGCTTGAACCACAACCATACCGGTAGTTTCCCAAGGTTTAAGTTCAGCAAGTGTTTCGATGACTTCGGTTTGTGGAGTGATAGGATAGCCAAAGTATCCGTCTACACCACAGCGAATAGCAGCGTGGGCAAGAGCCTCGTTGCCTTTCATAAGTTTAACTTCTTGTTCTGCCATAGTGATTAGTCCTCCATTTTTTTACGATAAACAGTGATACATCCATCGGGGCATACAATTCCGCACGAAGCGCAACCGATGCAGTCGTCAGGATTTACCGCCTCTGCATAGCGATAGCCATGCACGTTGACAGTTTTCGCTGTCAGAGCAATTACTTGTTTAGGGCACGCCACCACACATAAGGAGCAACCCTTGCAGCGGTCGGTGTTGACCACGATGGCACCTTTAATTTTTCCCATAATGATTGTATTTAGAAATAAGGGTTTTTAAGTTGTTTTATAGGCGTCTTTTTTACTAACCTTTATTTTTAAGGATTGTACATATCTTTACAACGATAAGCAAGAATGTCGTCGAGCATACGTTTAGCCTCAACAGCCGGCGACTGCGGGTCAAGAGCTATAGCCTCGAGATAGTTGTCGAGAGCATGTTGCCAGTCGCCCTTGCGTCTGTATTCATTGCCAAGCTTGTAGAATTCGTCTGCTGTCATACTTGTTTTAGTATTTATATTCTTGCTTTTATTTGTAATATTCTTTCTTGCCTGCTGCCAGTGTGTTCTTCATAAGCGAGCATATTGTCATAGGCCCGACACCACCAGGAACTGGTGTTATGAAGGAGCACTTAGGTGCAACCTCGTCAAATTTAACGTCACCGTTCAGTCGGAAACCGCTCTTTCTTGAAGCGTCGGGCACACGTGTTGTGCCTACGTCTATTACCACTGCACCTTCCTTTACCATGTCGGCTGTAACAAAGTTGGGTTTGCCTATAGCAGCAATAATGATGTCGGCATCAAGACATTCCTTTTTGATGTCCTTGGTGTGCGAGTGACATACAACCACTGTTGAGTCGCCATATTGTTTCTGCATCATAAGCTGTGCCATTGGTTTGCCAACGATGTTGCTTCGTCCGAGTACCACGCATTTCTTGCCTGATGTCTCTATGTTATAGCGCTTAAGCAATGTTATAATACCCAATGGAGTTGCCGATACGAAGCAAGGCAGACCTATAGCCATGCGTCCGACATTGATAGGATGGAAGCCATCGACATCCTTGCGGTAGTCGATAGCCTCAATTATCTTTTGTTCGTCGATATGCTTAGGCAATGGCAGCTGTACGATGAATCCGTCAACATCCTCGTTCTGGTTAAGACGGTCTACACAAGACAGAAGTTCCTCCTCGGTAACATCGGCTTCGTATCGTATAAGTGTCGACTTAAAGCCACACTTCTCGCATGCCAATACCTTGTTCTTGACGTATGTTTCCGAACCTCCGTCATGACCAACGAGTACAGCAGCCAAGTGGGGCTGTTTGCCGCCTGCTGCAATAATGTCCTTCACCTCTTTGGCTATTTCAGCCTTAATGGTTTCGGCAGTTGCTTTTCCGTCTATCAGTTGCATATTCTATTGTTATTTAAAATTTCGGCATTCCAGGCATACCTTTCATCTTGCCCATCATTCCAGCCATCTTAGCCATGTTAGTGCCAGTAACAAGCTTCATCATCTTGCGGGTTTGGTCAAACTGCTTAATCAGGCGGTTAACATCCTGAATATTAGTTCCGCTACCCTTGGCAATGCGCATACGGCGACTTTGGTTGAGTATTTCTGGGTTGGTACGCTCCTTCGGAGTCATACTCTTGATTATAGCCTCGATACCCTTGAATGCATTGTCGTCGATGTCTACATCCTTAATGGCCTTGCCCACACCAGGAATCATGGATGCAAGATCCTTTAGGTTACCCATCTTCTTAATCTGTTCAATCTGTCCAAGGAAGTCGTTGAAGTCGAACTTGTTCTTCTGAATCTTCTTCTGCAAGCGACGTGCTTCTTCTTCGTCAAACTGTTCTTGGGCACGCTCTACAAGGCTTACTATATCGCCCATGCCAAGTATACGGTCTGCCATACGTGATGGATGGAACACATCGATAGCTTCCATCTTCTCGCCAGTACCAACAAACTTGATAGGCTTTGTAACCACAGTGCGGATAGACAAAGCAGCACCACCGCGTGTATCACCATCGAGCTTGGTCAGAACAACACCGTCGAAGTCGAGACGGTCGTTGAATTCCTTGGCTGTATTTACAGCATCCTGACCTGTCATTGAGTCGACAACGAACAAAGTTTCTTCAGGGTTTATAGCGTTCTTGAGATTAGAAATCTCATTCATCATCTCCTCGTCAACAGCCAGACGACCCGCTGTATCGACAATAACAACATCGTTGCCTTTGGCTTTAGCCTCCTTTATGGCATTGTTGGCAATAGCCACAACATCCTTGTTGTCTATTTCGGAGTAAACAGGTACACCTACTTGTTCGCCAACCACCTTCAACTGTTCAATGGCAGCAGGACGGTATACGTCGCAAGCCACGAGCAAAGGCTTCTTGTGCTGTTTGGTCTTGAGCATATTTGCAAGCTTGCCAGAGAATGTAGTCTTACCCGAACCTTGCAGACCGCTCATCAATATGATAGCAGGTTTATTGTTGAGGTGCAATTCTGCTGCCTCGCCTCCCATAAGTTCGGCAAGCTCGTCGTGTACAATCTTGACCATAAGTTGGCTCGGCTTCACAGCTGTAAGCACGTTCATACCGAGGGCTTTCTTCTTAACGGTGTCGGTGAACGACTTTGCCACCTTGTAGTTTACGTCGGCATCAAGTAACGCACGTCTTACATCCTTTAGGGTTTCAGCAACGTTAATATCTGTAATTTTGCCTTCGCCTTTTAGAATCTTGAAGCTGCGTTCAAGTCTGTCGCTTAAATTTTCGAACATATATGTTTCTTATTTTTATTATTTCTATTATCTGTTATCAGTATACTGCAAAAGTAAACAAAAAATAATGACAAACGGGAAAAGTCTGTATGTATTTAATTTATTTTAAAACAGTTTTCGCCAAAAATGCGCACATGTGTATAGTTTGTGCACACAGCCTCTGTACCTATTTATATAGTGGTACAAAAAATGCTGCTATTTGGCACGAACCCTTGCATGTTCTATGCATATCAGCTCCTCTGATACGAGCTGTCTTACAGCATTGTCCACAGCGTCTTTCGAGGCGTCAACGTTCAGCAGTTCGGTTTTGTTGTGCCATTCGCCATCGGCGAGTAATGCCATTATTTTTTGCCTTGCGTCCTTGGCGTCAGTCTCTGTTTGTAGTTCGTTCTTTCGGGCCAAGCACACATCACATTTGCCACAGTCGGTCGATTCCTCCTCGCCAAAGTAGTCTAGCAGTTGTCTGCTTCGGCATACATTATTGTTCATGGCATACTGCAGCATTTTCTTGATGTGCCATTCGAATAGTTCCTTGCGGTCTTCGTAAACCGATTTTGGTATTACAACATTCTCGGGCAATTCTCGGTCGCGTGTGTATGTCACCAGTGGAACTGTGCGTTGTGGAATAAAGTGCACAATGCGCCTTTGGTTCAGACTTTTGAGTATAAGGTATACCTTATTAATAGGTAATCCCGAGAGTTGTGCTATGCGGCTCTCGTCAATATATCGGTAGTCGGTAAACATGCCGCTATACTCTCTTAGCGCCACGCTTATCACCGCCTCCTCTTCTGGCGAAGAGTTGTTGAGTACGTACAGCTGGTCGCGCTCAAGCAGAAATCTTAGTCGTGTTCTCGAGTCAGGGTCGGTTTCATAGTGAATATATCCGGCACGCGACAGAATACGTAAAGCCGAGTTGACGATAGTAGGAAAATGCTTGAAAGTGCGTGCAAACTTGTCTACATCCAATTGGAACGTGTGTCCATATCCCGTGTTTGCTGCTATCTGCAAGAAGTAGGCAAGGTGCTCGTATATCTTTATTATTGTCTCTTTGTCGGGATATTCTTCGGCAATGCGTTTAAGCAGTCGGTTGTTGTCGCTTGCATTGTACAGCAACACAGCGTAAGCCTTGTTGCCGTCGCGTCCTGCTCGTCCTGCTTCCTGAAAGTAGGCTTCTATGGAATTTGTGCAGTCGTAGTGTATAACAACCCTAACGTCAGGCTTGTCAATACCCATGCCAAAGGCGTTGGTTGCCACCATAACACGCTTTGCATCATCGTGCCATTGTTTCTGCCTTTCGTCCTTAGTGCCAGGTTCCAGTCCGGCATGGTAGAATGTGGAGCTTATGCCGTTCTGTTCAATCAGTTGGCTTATCTCCTTGGTCCGTTGCCTGCTGCGCACATACACAATGGCGCTGCCCTTTACCGACTTAAGTATATGTATCATTTCGGCCTCCTTGTCAAGCGTTTGCCTTACAACATAGGCAAGGTTTTTGCGCTCGAAGCTCATCTTAAACACATTGTCAGCCTTGAATCCCAACTGCCTTTGTATATCGTCCACGACTTGTGGTGTAGCCGTAGCCGTAAGTGCCAGTACCGGAACATTAGGCTTAAGCCGTCGTATGTCGGCAATATGCAGATACGAGGGACGGAAGTCGTAACCCCATTGTGATATGCAATGTGCTTCGTCCACCGTTATAAAGCTCACTTTTATGCGCTCAAGCTTCTGTCTGAACACATCTGTGCCAATACGCTCTGGCGATACATACAACAACTTGGTGTTGCCCAGTATGCAGTTGTCGAGCACCGACATAATCTCATGACGCGACATACCCGAGTATATGGCAGCCGCTATTACCCCTCGCCTTCTCAGATTCTCCACCTGGTCCTTCATCAAGGCGATAAGAGGAGTGATGACAATGCACACGCCCTCTTGTGCAAGAGCCGGCACTTGGAATGTAAGCGACTTGCCTCCACCAGTAGGCATCAGTCCCAGGGTGTCTTTGCCCTGGGCAATGCTGTGTATTATGTCGCTCTGGATACCACGGAATGCGGGATAACCCCACACCCTGTGCAATATATCCAGATACTTCTTCTCGTCCATATATCTCAGTCGTCTTCTTCGGCCGGTCTGATATCTTCAATCTGCAGCTGCACCATATTGCGCTTAAACACGTTGTCCTCGATGGTGTAGGCAATGTCAAAGCTACGTTTCGACTTGATGTATCTTGCCGAAGCGCTCTGTCCGAAAGCAATGCCGTTGACCACGTTGCTCGATTTTGAGTCTACCAGCTCAAGCTTTATGTGCTCTTGTTCTCTGCCCACAACCTTGCTTGTGCCGTAGTCGTAAACACCTGTGGTGCAGAACAGTGGCTTGGGGTTGCATGGTCCGAAGGGGGCAAAGCGCTTAAGATCCGAGTGCAACTTCTTGGTAATGTCTCTAAAGTCAATCTCGGCATCAATATTCAGCATAGCCTCGGTTTGTTCGGGCTGTATGTGCTCATCAACATATTGCTGGAACCGTTTGCGGAACTGCTGAATGTCGTTCCACCGCAAAGTCAGTCCGGCAGCATATGTATGTCCGCCAAAGTTTACCAGCAAGTCGCGGCAGCTCTTTATAGCCGAGTATACATCAAAACCAGTAACGCTGCGTGCCGACCCCGTAGCAAAGTCGCCATCACGAGTCAGCACCACCGTAGGCCGGAAGTAAATTTCGGTAAGTCTGGATGCCACAATACCTATAACACCCTTCTTCCAGTTTTCATCGTACAGCACAATAGACGATCTGTGGCATTGGCTCTCCAGTCGCGACACAATATGATTGGCCTCCTCCGTCATCTGCTTGTCTATGTCCTTGCGCTGTTCGTTGTAACAGTCGATGTGCTTAGCCTTTTCCAGAGCGCCCGCAAAGTCTTTCTCCACAAGCAAGTCCACACTCTCGCGTCCATTCTCCATACGTCCCGATGCGTTGATGCGCGGCCCAATCTTGAAGATTATGTCGCTCATGGATATGTCTCTGCCCCCCAGTCCGCATATGTCGATAATAGCCTTCAGTCCAATGCTTGGGTTTTGGTTAAGTGTCTTCAGACCGTGTAAGGCAAGAATGCGGTTCTCGTCTGTCACAGGAACAATGTCGGCGGCAATACTCACGGCGCAAAGGTCGAGCAATGGTATGAGTCGTGCAAACGGAATGCCGTTGTTCTTGGCAAAGGCTTGCATTAGCTTAAACCCAACACCACATCCGCAAAGATGCTTGAACGGATAGCTGTCGTCAGGGCGTTTGGGGTTAAGTATAGCCACAGCAGGCGGCAGTTCCTCATCGGGCATGTGGTGGTCGCAAATGATGAAGTCGATGCCAAGCGACTTGGCATAGGCTATTTCCTCCACTGCCTTTATGCCGCAGTCCAGTATAATGACAAGCTTCACGCCAGCCTCCTTGGCATAGTCAATACCCTTCTTGCTCACGCCGTAGCCCTCGTCGTAGCGGTCGGGTATGTAGTATTCAATATTCGAGTAGAACTGTTGTATGAATTTGTACACCAGCGCCACTGCCGTGCATCCGTCCACGTCGTAGTCGCCATAAACCAATATGCGCTCCTTGCGCCCCATAGCGTCGTTCAGACGGTCTACGGCAAGGTCCATGTCCTTCATGAGGAACGGGTTGATAAGGTCGGCCAGCTGCGGGTGGAAGAATCTTTTGGCAGCCGACTCTGTTGTTATGCCGCGTCTGATGAGCAGCCAGGCGAGTATTGGACTGATATTCAGCTTCGCCCCCAGTTCGTCGGCCGCCTGTTTCTCCTCTGTCGTAGGTGGCTTGTAATTCCATTTGAATAACATTATATATAGTATTTGTTTTTTCTTTTTCGGTGTGTGGGGTGGCGGTGTACTTGCCTGTTGTATGGGCAAACCGCGTGTAAAGTTACAAAAATATTACGTAACAATGTAAGAATGCTAAGGTTTTAAAGTATTTTTTTGTAATTTTGCAAGCTGTAATTTGTATCAGTATGAAAATAGGATTCGACAACGAGAAGTATCAGAAGATTCAGTCTGAACACATTAAGGAACGTATTTCACAGTTTGACGGAAAATTGTACCTCGAACTTGGGGGCAAGCTTTTCGACGACCATCATGCCAGCCGTGTGCTTCCGGGCTTTATGCCCGACAGCAAATTGCGCATGTTTCAGAAAATTAGCGACAGCATCGAGATTGTTATCGTTATCAGTGCCACCGACATCGAGAAGAACAAGAAGCGTGCCGACCTTGGCATAACCTACGACGAGGACGTGCTGCGTTTGCGTGGCGAGTTTCAGAACCGTGGCTTTATGGTTGGTTCGGTTGTCATAACCCACTACAACGGGCAGCCCGCCGCCATTGCTTTTCGCCAGCGGTTGGAGCGCGACGGCATCAACACCTATTGCCATTACCTTATTGAGGGCTATCCTCACAACGTGGACCTCATAGCGTCGGACGAGGGATTTGGCAAGAATGACTATGTTGAAACCCGTCGCCCCTTGGTTATTGTTACGGCTCCGGGCCCTGGCAGCGGCAAGATGGCTGTATGCCTTAGCCAGTTGTACAACGAGCACAAGCGTGGCGTGCGTGCAGGATATGCCAAGTTTGAGACTTTCCCCGTATGGAATCTGCCCTTGAAGCACCCAGTAAACATTGCATACGAGGCTGCCACTGCCGACCTGAACGATGTCAACATGATTGACCCCTTCCACCTTGAGGCTTACAACAAGATAGCTGTAAACTACAATCGCGACATTGAGATATTCCCCGTGCTCAACGCCCTGTTCGAGGGTATCTACGGCAGCAATCCATACAAGTCGCCTACGGATATGGGTGTCAATATGGTGGGCTTCTGCATAAGCGACGACGACGCTTGCTGCGAGGCTTCAAAGAACGAGATTGTACGCCGCTACTATGCAGCCACCAACAAACTTGCATGTGGAGCTTGCAACGAGCCGGAGATACAGAAGATACGGATGCTTTTCAATCAGGCTAAGATAACAACCGACTTCCGTCGATGCACCGTTGCCGCCAAGAACTTTAAGAAGGAGACGGGCCATACATCGTCGGCCATAGAACTTGAGGACGGCACCATAATTACGGCTAAGTCGAGCGAGCTGCTGGGATGTTCGGCTGCCCTACTGCTCAATGTAATGAAGCATCTTGCCGGCATCCATCACGACGTAAAGCTTATACCGCAGTCGATGATTGAGCCTATACAGCATACCAAGATTAGCTATCTGGGCGGACGCAATCCGCGCCTCCATACCGATGAGGTTCTTGTGGCGTTGTCGGTATTGTCGGAGAAAGACGATAACTGTCGCCGTGCCCTTGAGCAGCTGCCAAAACTACGTGGATGCCAGGTGCATTGCACCGTTATACTGAGCGATGTCGATCAGAAGATATTTAAGAAGCTTGGTGTTGACATCACTTGCGAACCTGTGCTAAAGAGATAAAAAGAACGGAATAAAAAGAATAAAAAAAACGACAATTACACGAGATTGGGAAGAGGCTCGTGTAATTGTCGTTTTTTAGGTTCATACATTAACTATAGTGCGGCACCAAACTGTGTTGTTGGTATTGGCGCTGCAAAGTAGTAGTTTTGGTCGTTGCAGTTGTCAAGGAACATAACTTTCTTCATACCAAAGAATGCAAGTCCAGTAGGGAAGATGCGCTGTATACCAGTAATACCACCCGACAGAGCAGGACTACCCTGCTGAAGATTGAAATTCCATGAGCGGTCGAAGGCAAGCGGAGCGCCCTGCTGCACGTTGTCAATCTCGCAGTTGATGTTCATCTTATCGCTCTGCTTGAAGTTCTTTAACAGCGGATTGAGCTGTCCAGCCACGCTGCTCTTTATGTCGTTGTCGTTCCAGATAATCATGTCGGCATCCTTCGACATTTGCTTCACGCCAGTTTCGGTTGAAGCGAAATAGTAGTTGGGAGCCACTGTAGAGTGTTCGAGGTCGGCACCGTCCTTCTTAGGCTGTTTCAAGCCATAGCGGCAGTCGTATACAAGGTTGTTGACAAATGTCGGTGCAATAGCCTTCTCAAGCCAGACGCTTCCACCCTTCTTGTTCTTTGCGCGACGCCAACCGCAGTTTACTATAGTGTTGTTGTAGGCAGTGAGCTGTGTAAGCGGGATAAGCTCGCTGTTGCCGCTGTTAGATAGCTTGAAAGCATTGGTGCAAGCATTGTATATGATGTTGTTGGCAATATCGAGCTTGCAACCCGCTTTAACGTTGATAGCCTCGCCACCGTCTGTGGCATTGCCGTTGTCGGCAAATATACAGTTGTATATCACACCTTGGCCTCCTGTGAAATAGGTTTGGTCGTTGTAGTTGTCGTGCAAGAAACAGTTTGCCATTACAAATTTGCCATTCACGTTGCAGAAGTGGAATGCAGGCACGCCACCATCGATAGTGCTCTTGAAAAGGTGGTTCTGGAATGATGCCGATGATTCGGTAGGTGTTGCTCCGGCATAAGCCAAATCCACGTGGTTGAGCATAACCTCCTGGCTGTTGTATCCACAGATGATGCCACCCCAATCCTCTGTCTTCTTTGTGTCTGATGTAAAGGTTACGGGATGCTCGGTTGTTCCCATGCAATATAGATTGCCAAGCACCACAATCTCGATAGGCACCTGCACATCCGACTTGCATGTTACGGTTACACCTGGCTCTATATAGAGCGATGTGCCTACAGGTATCTCCACACTTTCTGTAAGCGTAGTGTCCTTGGTCCATACAACTGAGCCAACTGGGTATTCGGCAATCTTGGTCTTAAGAACTTCGGTAGAACCTTGGTTCTGGTTGCTGTCATTGTTGTTATACTCATAAGGGTTGATGTTGTCGTTCTCGCACGACGAGCCTACAAAGGCAGCTGCTGCCATAAGAAGCATTGCAGCAATATTTTTGGTGTTTCTTTTCATATCGTTTTTGTCTAATTATATTTTCACTCTAACTCCGACAAGATACGTTCTACCATATTTATATGTTCCTACAATAGTCTTGTTCGAGCTTTGTCCCTCATATTCAATGTTGCTCTGGTTTACAGTTTTGAGATAACGCTCGCGCTTTGCGTCAAGCAGATTGTTTGCCTTCAGGAATACTGACACGCCGCAAGGAAACTTCTTCTCCATACTGAAGTCGAGTCCAAACATTGCCTTATCCCACTGGTCGGCATCCTTAAACGGCGATACAAGTGCAAGCTTTGTACCTGTGTAGGATGCAGCAAGCTGAGCGTTCCATCCGTAGTTGGTGTCCTTGTACAGCAAGGAGAGGTTGGCTGTGTGAGGGGCCTGGTTTACGAGCGGACGTGTCTGCGTTACACCTGTCTTATACTCGGCGCTGCCTTCCTTATACTCGCGCTTGCTGGTTGTTATTCTTGAGTGGGTGTAGGTATAATTGGCCTTGATGCCGAAGTGGCGTATGTACTTCACCACGTCAATCTCGAAACCATAGTTCTTGGCATTGCCAAGATTGTCGGGCATATAGTAAGCATCGGCTCCGCTGCCCAACTTGCCGTCGGCAGCCACGAACACCTGCTCAATAGGATCTTGCAGATACTTATAAAACACGCCTGCCAACACTTGCTCGGTAGCCGATGGGAACCACTCCCAACGCAAGTCTATATTGTCGATGCGTGCTCGCTTCAGGTTAGGGTTACCCTTCTCCTGATACTCCTCGCCCATAATCTGGTAAGGCACAATCTCGTAGAAGCCCGGACGGTTGATAGAGCGATAGTACGAAAGGCGCACGTTCATCTTCTTTGTCGGTGTCCACTTGAGCGATGCCGATGGCAACCAGTCCCAATAGCTTTGCTCGCCTACCTGTCCCATGTTGCGGAACTTCTGCAGCATAGTGTATATCTGGTTGGTATGCTCGGCACGCAAGCCAGCGTTCAGTTCGCCCCATCTGCTCTTAAGAGTTGTCATGATGTAGGCAGCGCCAATGTGTTCCTTCGAGTCGTAGTTGAGCTGTGATGCCTGCGAGTATGGTGTCTTGCAAGTCCAGTCGATAGCTGCAAACTGGTCGAAGCCGTTGCCGTCGAGTTTCTGCGATATGTCGGTAGGAGTGAAATTGTACGAGTAGTATCTGTTGCCACGCTCCTTGCGGCGATACTGCGCTCCAGCTTTCCACAAAGCGTTTATGTTGTTGCCGAGTTGTGAGTTGTAAGCGAGGTTGATGTATCCAGCCCAGTCCTTGTCGGTGTTGTGCTGAAAACGTCGCTCCATATTCTTAGGCATCGTCTTCAGGATGTTCTTATTGCCGCTCCAAAGCGAACCGTCTACACCTTCTGCCGAATGAATTGTATTGGTCAGACTGAGATACACGCGGTCTGGGTCTTCTGATTTAGCTTGCGAGAATATTCCTGCCCAGTCAACCGTGAAGTCTTTCGTAAGATGATGAGTGCCCTTGATATGTGTGGCAAAGATGCTCTGTGTCTGCGATAGCGAGCGTGTCTCGTCGTCCTGTGTGTAGCTGTCGCTGGAGATATATTCAGTATTAACAGAGTTGTTGTAGCGTACTCCCTTCGAGTTGGTGCGCACATACATGTTGTACCACTCAAATTTGTTGTTCTCCAGCTGCAAGTCTACCTTTGCATGAACGCCCGCTGTAAGGTCGTGTATTGAATAATATCGGTGCTGAAGCGAGTATATGTACATTGCTTGTTCGCCCGAAGCCATCTTTACCGAATTGTAAGTGCGCTCAGTTCCGCGGAATGTGTTCTGTATACTGCCCGCAAGCATCACGCCAATGCGATCCTTCCAGAAGCGGTTGCCTATCGAAAGTCCACCTACAAAGTTGGGTGCCGGCATCGAGTGGCGGCTTATCTGTGTAGGTCCGCTTGCAAAGTCGGATGTAGTAGCCTTATATTCAGGACCATTTACTTCGTATGGAGCTTTATGTGTATAGTCGCTTCGGTTGGACGTTAGATAGTCGCGGCTGTCTTTCCAAAAGTAGTCGCTTGCGCCTGCAGCAGCATTGGCCTGAATTTGGAAGTGCGATGGCGCGTCCTTCATCACCATATCTACCACGCCACCAGCCGCATCGCCCTCCATATCTGCAGTTAATGATTTAGACACCACAAGTCGGTCCATAAGGTCGGACGGGAAAATATTAAGGGGGATATAGCGGTTCTTGTCGTCAGGGCTTGGTATCTTAACTCCATTTACAAGCGTATAGTTGTAGCGCTTGTCCATGCCTCGCAGTATGGCGTACGAAGCTTCGCCCGAGGCATCACGCTCCATAGTAACACCCGACACACGTTGCAGTACGGTTGCCACATTCACATCGGGCGAGAGCTGTATGCTTTGCTGGCTCATCACATTAAGCACGTTGCCGGCAGTCTTCTCCATGTCTATTGCGCTGCGGTCGGAATGATATTCCTTGTGTCCTTTTATCACCACCTCACCAAGTTCGTGCGAGTCCTCGTCGAGCGTAATGTTGACAATGCCTTTATCCGAAACATCAACCGGAATCTCACGTGTCTTGTACGATATGTATCTTACGACGAGTGTGTATCGACCCTTGTCGGGCAACTTGTGCAAGGTGAACGAACCGTCAAGACCCGTTGTTGTCTTGACGCTTGGCAACTCCTTCACTTCTATCACCGAGCCAATAAGAGGCTCACCCGTACGATTATCCTTGACAATGCCATCGAGGGTGTGTGCCGTGACAACAGTGGTTGAGGCAGTTATAAGGGCTGCACTTAGCAGAAACTGTTTCATATATGTTAATGTATTATGAAGTAGTTGAGGCTTTTACTTCTTAAGCTTTTCAATGGTATGTATCACTTTTCCGTCCTTGTCGATCATCGACATTCTCAACTTCTGCTTTGTGGCAGAGATGATAGAGAATCCGTCTGCCGAAGAGCAGAATACAGTTCCATCGGTCTGCTTAACTGGTCGAGCCAATGAGGCCGACGAGTTTACAACGTAGTCGATATTGTCGTTGGGCATGCGTATATGCTGGAAGTTGTGGATGTGTCCGCAAGCATATATAGCCACATTATTATATTTGTGCAGGATAGGCATCACATTCTTCTGCATGTCGGTACGTTCGTATTCGGCCTTGGTAGTGTAGGCATAGATAGGATGGTGTCCTACCACAACTACCCAATCCTCATTAGCCAATTTCAATGTGCGGTCGAGCCAATCGAGCTGAGCTTGTGGGTCTTGCTTGCAAGCATCAGGATATTTAGTGTTGTTCTCACGATAACGGTCGATAAGTGGAGTAGTGTCGAGGAAGATGATACGAATGGTTGTGCCCTTGCTCTCAAACACCTTAGTATAGTATCGAGCCGGCATCATCCAGCGGCGGCTCACCTTACCATAGTCTAACACAGCCTGTGTGTTGCCTCTATACTCGTGGTTGCCAAGTACCGGAAACCAGTCGAGCATAAGTTCGGGATGCGAATATACCTGCTCATAGTTGGTAGTCCACAGTGGGTCGTTGACCGAAGCCACACCATTGAAATGATGAATATCGCCTACGGCAAGCACACATTCCATTCCCGTAGTCTCAGCCATATGTCCCATAAGTTCGGCAATAGGCTTCTGGTCGTAATAGCCATTGCGTCCAAGGTCGTTAGCCATGTACAGCGTTACGTCGCCTTTAAGTTGTTTCCATTCTTTTGGGGTTTGAGCTTGCAAATGCAAGCAGCCGAGCAACATAAAGGTTGCTGCGAGAACGGTAGTTGTGCTTCTACCGATGGTCTTTAATAAATTCATTGTGTAATACTTTTATAATATTGTTATACCAGTTTTGTTATCTTTCACGATGCAAAGGTAGATATGGTTTATTGCAATATGGTTACAGATGTTTTAAGAAGACGTTTAGTTTGTAATTTGTATTAAATGTTCGAAAAAAATAACGACAATCCATGGCTTTATCCATTTATTCTCTCTATATTTGCAATATCAAAATGATATCATTTATCAATTATTCAATATCTAATTAAAAAAGTTACATTTATGGAGAACAAAGAATTTCAGTTTAAAGGTGCTACGCTTGGTGGCTTCCCAATGCTTTTTGCCAACATTCTGTTGACGTTGTTAAGTATAGCATTGATAGTAATGGGTATACTTCAAGAGCCTAATGAGGTGTTGATGTGGCTGCTTATAGGTATGGGTGCAGTAGTGCTTGTGTCTACATTTTTTATATGGGGTGGCTTTGTGATGCTCGAGCCAGGCGAGGCACGTGTAATGATGTTCTTCGGAAAATATAAAGGCACGTTCACCAAGGTGGGCTACTCATGGGTCAATCCATTTATCAATACCAAGAAGTTGTCGTTGCGTGCGCGCAACCTTGATGCCGAGCCTATTAAGGTGAACGACAAGACAGGCAACCCGGTGATGATAGGCTTGGTGCTTGTATGGAAACTTAAGGACACCTATAAAGCAATGTTTGAAATCGACTCGCAGACAATGGCACAGAGCGGAGCGGCACAACAGAACGGAGTGCAGATAGGCACAAGCGTGTCTAATGTTATGCTTGCTTTCGAGAATTTTGTCAAGACTCAGAGCGACGCTGCCCTTCGTCAGGTGGCAGGACTGTATGCTTACGACAATAATGGGTCGGGCAGCAAGGAGCTTACCCTGCGCGACGGTGCCGACGAAATAAACAAGCAACTTGAGGAGAAATTGGACGAGCGTCTTAGCATGGCCGGAATAGAAGTGGTAGAGGCACGTATCAACTACCTGGCTTATGCCCCAGAGATAGCTGCCGTGATGCTACGTCGACAGCAGGCAGACGCCATAATCTCTGCTCGCGAAAAGATAGTCGAGGGTGCTGTGTCGATGGTTAAGATGGCTCTCGACAAACTAAGTAGCGAGGATATTGTAGAGCTCGACGACGACAAGAAGGCGGCTATGGTAAGCAACCTGCTGGTAGTGCTTTGTGGAGACGATTCGGCTCAGCCCGTTGTCAACACTGGAACCCTAAACCATTAAACCAATATGGCAAATAAAGAAACAAGTACAAAGAGTTTTGTTCTGCGTGTGGATGCCGAGACAATGGATGCTATTGAGGCGTGGGCTGCCGACGAGTTTCGCAGCATCAACGGACAATTGCAATGGATCATTGCTGAGGCTCTGCGCAAGAATGGACGACAACCTAAGAAACGAAAAATAAAAACAGAAGAAAAATAGACGATGTGTGTCAAAAGTCATTGTATAATGCCAAAAAGGTCAAGATTACTGGCTTGTAAAAGCAATATATATTACTTGCACATTTAATATATAATCTTTAGCCATTTAATATATATTATTGCGTCAAGCAACACTCCCCGCATTATTTTGACTTTTGGCACACCCTCTCCACTTTTTTATATAACCACAGCCGTACCACTTTTTTATATAACCACAGCCGTTCCGCTGCACGTAACCATAAGCATCGATCCGCTCTCGCCCACCGTTTCGTAGTCGAGGTCTATGCCTACGATGGCGTTGCAGCCCATTTGTTCGGCTCGCTGTGCCATCTCTTGCATAGCCGAGTCCTTAGCCTGGCGCAACACTTTCTCGTAGGTACCGCTGCGTCCGCCAAAGAAGTCGCGTATGCCAGCCATAAAATCCTTAAACACATTGGCGCCGATAATGGTCTCGCCAGTTACCACTCCGCGATACTCGCGTATTGGATGTCCTTCAAGAGTAGGAGTTGTTGAAAAAATCATATTAGTCCTTTCTTTTTTTGATTGTTATTTTTTTGTTTTTCCCAAAAAATAGTCGGGGTTTATAATTATTGACGTATATAGATAACCGAAAGTTGCAAAAACACAAGATTTTTTCTTTGCATTCTCCCTTATTTTACGTAAATTCGCAACATAATAAAGCAAACAAGCAGAAAGGAACGGAATGGGTTTTGGAAAGAGAACAGCCATAATAGGCCTCGGCATATTGTCGATGGCATTATTGCTTGTCTCGTGCCGCAAGGACGAGGCCAAGACTTCCATGCGCTCGGTCTACTACTGGAGTACAACACTCAACATGGACTCCACGAAGATGGCATTCATAAAGAAATACTCCATTTCGCGGATGTACCTGCGCTACTTCGATGTGGTAGACGACGAGGCAGGAAGAGCCATGCCCAACGCCACACTAAGTTTTGCCACCAAGGTGCCCCAGGGCATCGACATTGTGCCAACCGTGTTTGTCATGCCCGAATGTCTCCGGCACGACCGCCACCATTTGGCACGGCTTATTGTAAGGCGTGTGCTGCAGATGAGCCAGACAAACGATGTGCACAATGTAAGGGAGATACAGATAGACTGCGACTGGACCCAGTCTACACGCCAGTTGTACGACGACTTTATGCAAGCCATGCTCAACGAGTGTCATAGCCGAGGCGTGCAACTGTCGTCAACCATCCGTCTGCATCAGCTGTCCAAATTGCCTCCGCCAGCCGATAGAGGCGTGCTTATGATGTACAACACGGGCGACGCAACCAACATCAAGTGCCACAAGCCAATACTCGACATGCGCGACGCAGCACCATACCTTAAGCATATTGCCCAGTACGGATTGCCACTGTCTACAGCATACCCCATATTTGCCTGGCGCATACTGTTTCGAGGAGGCCGTTTTGTAGGCTTTGTGCATTACGATGGCGAATACCCCATGTTGCCCGACGACTCCATAGCCATACGGCAGCCATCGGCATCGGACATAATGGAGGCGGTAAAGGCTGTACAGAGCCGACGCCTCGACGCCAATAGCGAGACAATACTCTTCGACTTAAGCAACAATAACATCAACCATTTAAACCACAAGGATTATGAGACGATTCTTAATTTATAGCCTCCTTGCCCTGCTGCCCCTTGCCCATGTCAAGGCGTGCATATCCGAAGGCCACTTGCACAACAGCTATATGTTCTCGGTATTCCACCGCAATGCCCTGACCTATGGTCCAGCCTATCTATACTCCATCGACCGCTATTGGCAAAGCTATACTGGCAACGACGGCCCAAGTGGTACTACATACTACAAGTGGAACAGAGAGGAGATAATGAAGACAGCAAGCAGCAAGGGCGACCGCGAGATGATGGCATATCTCACGCTGTTAAACCGCTATATTGACATCAGCGAAGCCTATGCCGACGATGCTTGGGATTATCCCACAAAGCAAGAGTTGGCAAGCAGACGCAGCACGCTTTCTGGCATCATTGCCGCATCCAAGGCCTACAGTGGCGCAAGGCTGCGTGCACAGTACGTGCTGCTGCAGATGCGTGCCAATATGATGCTGGGCAACCACAGCGCCAATATTGCATTATGGAACGCTACGGCATGCAAATTGGACCAAAGCCAGTGGCGCGACGCCATGCACAACATCTATGCCCGTGCTTTGCTTAAGAGCGGACAGCGCACACGTGCTTGCGACATCTATGCCGAGCAAGGCGATGTACGGTCGATTAAGGCTGTAATGAAGAACTATCGCAGTCTGGCAGGAATCAAGTCGGTATTTGCCAAGAACCCCAACGCTCCGACACTTGTCTATCTTGTGCAAGACTTTGTGAATAATGTTCAGGAAACACTCGACCAAAAGCCCGAAGAGCTTGCTAGCGACGAATGGTTTAGTCTGATCGACGCCAAGCGGGTGTTGCGCAAGGACGCATTGGCCTTTGTGCAGTTTGCCATTAACGCTGCCGACAACAAGAGGGTTAAGTGGCCCAGCTTGTGGCTCGCTGCAGCAAGCATGACCAATTATCTTATGGGCAACTACGAGCATGCCTTTGTTGAAGCCGAGAGGGCTGTAAATGCCGAAGGCACACAGCGCATGCGCGATAATGCACGTGCCATACGCCTACTTGTGTCCACATGCTGCAACAAGCCCAATGACGAATATACCAGCTTTCTGCTTGCCGAGTTCGGGTGGCTCGACAATAAGATAAAGGAGGAGCGTGCGAGTGACGGCGAATACTTCAACCATTATAACGACGTTAAGGACCGTGTGGTGCACATGGGTTTGGAGCCTCTGTTCCGTGGCGTGGGCATGGACAATGCGGCGCTTGCCCTATGCGCCATGATGAGCGCCGAGAACAAAGACCTCTTAATGGTTGAACAAAGGAACGCAGAAGATTCGTTCGACGAGAACTATAATATGGTGTATGGTCCGTGGGACGAGTATTTCTGCAAGATGGACAGTCTGACAGCCGACCGCCTTGCCAACTACTACAAGTATCTAACAACAGCGCACAGCAATGCCTTTGAGACATACTGCGCACAGAACACCTATCATGACGCCGACTACTTTAACGACCTGATAGGTACCAAGCTAATAGCCGAGGGACGCTTTGCCGACGCCATACCCTATCTAAGAAAGGTGTCAACATCGCTGCTCTCGAAACAGCTGATAAGCGTGTTTGCTTCAAAACGCCATTTCGACACGCCACGATGGTTTGGTAAGCAATATGTTGACGACGGTTACGAGCCAGTCGAGGTTAGTCGCAACGCCAAGCTCGACTTCTGTATTGACATGACCTCGCGCCTAAGCCAATACAGTCTGGCACGCGAGGGCAACGACAAGCAACAAATGGCTTACGACCTTGCTGTGCGCTACTATCAGGCCTCGTGCTATGGCGACTGCTGGTATCTTACCCACTACTATCGTAGCGTAATGGATTCGGCACGCTCGTGGGAGAAAGATTTTGCAGCCGAAACCGTGAAGTATCTCAATGTGGCAAAGCAGAGCAACGATATGCGCTTGCGCTACAACTCGCTTTATGCATTGGCGTTTGTGCCCGTAGAGCCGTGGGCAACAACCGAGTACGACGCGAGCAACGGCTACAATGAGATTCTTGTGCTACATCCACAGGCGGCACAATACCAGGCACTAAACGAACTTGGCATGTTTGCCTTGGCTCATCCAGAGGCAATCGACGACTACACACGTCGATGCGACGTGCTGCGGCAGTTCAATCAGAAGTAACGATGAGTGAATAACGACTAAATAAAAAATAAACAGAAGAAAAAAGAACATTATTATGTGGCAAAGACTGAAATATCTATTGTCTGAATTTGTTGTGGTGTGGGCATATTTTGTGCTGCAGAAACCCGTGTTTATGATGTGCAACGCGTCCAAGCCTTACGCCCTTGCCGATTATCTGGGCGTAGCATGGCATGGAGCTTGGCTCGACGCCACCACAGCCGGCTATCTTACGGCCATACCTTTCCTACTGCTATTGGTGTCGGTGTGGTGGAGCAAGATGCCCTTGCGCAAGATACTTACACCTTATTATATAGTGGTGATGCTGCTTGTGTCGATAATCTTTGTTGCCGACACGTCGCTCTTTGCCTTTTGGGAGAGCAAGCTCGACGCAACTGTGTTTGTCTATCTCGACTCTCCAAAGAATGCGGCAGCCAGCGTTTCCGCATTGTATATAGTATTGCGCGTGCTATACATTATGGTGCTTACGGCCCTGATGTCGTGGTTGCTATGGCGCCTTACGCCCCGAAAGCTGCAAGCCGTGTCAGGTTGGCGTAGGCGTATGCTTGCCACGGTGTGTGCCTTGCTCGTAGGCGGTTTGCTGTTCTTGGTTATCAGGGGAGGCATTAGAGTGTCTACACAGAATGTGGGAACCGTGTATTTCAGCAGCGACCAGTACCTCAATCTGTCTGCCATCAACCCCGTGTTCAACATGTTTGCCAGCATGGAGTTTCAGAAGAAGTACGAGGACGAGTTCCGCTTCTATCCCGACGAGCGCCGCGCCCAGCTAATGCAAGGTCAATACCTTGTAGCCGACACAGCCACAACAGCTGTACTCAACACCAAGCGCCCCAACATCCTTGTGATATTTATGGAAAGTTTTGGCGCCACAATGATTGAGCGTCTTGGCGGAGCAAAGGGAGTGGCGCCCAATCTCGACCGCCTGTCGCGTCAGGGAGTGTTCTTCAGCAATCTGTATGCAAGCAGCTTCCGTACCGACCGAGGCACGGTTTGCACCTTTAGTGGCTATCCTGGGCTGCCAACCTTGTCGATAATGAAGGTTCCGCGCATAGCCAACAGCATGCCTAACATTGCACATTCGCTTGCCGAGGCGGGCTATCAGGCCGACTTCCTTTATGGTGGCGACATCAACTTCACCAATATGCGTGGCTATCTGCTTGCTGGTGGATTCCAGAAGTTAACGTCGCAAGACGACTTTACGATGGAGGAGCGCAACTATGGCAAGTGGGGTGTGCCCGACAACCTGACCTTCGACCGTCTGTTCAATATGCTGAAAGAGCGCGAGGGCAGCAAGCAACCATGGTTCACCTCGTTCCTAACGTTAAGCAGTCATGAGCCGTTTGAGGTTCCGTTCAGTAAGTTCGAGGACGACCATTTCAATGCCTTCGCCTATACCGACGACTGCATAGGACGCTTTATAGAACGATTCCGCAAGACTCCGCAATGGGCCAATACCCTCATCGTATTGCTGCCCGACCACGGCATTCCATATCCAAAGCAAGGCGAGCGATTTGCCCCGCACTTCTTCCGTATACCGATGATTTGGACCGGAGGAGCGGTGGCCAAGCCAATGGTGGTGGACAAGATAGCCAGCCAAACCGACTTGGCAGCCACGCTTCTTGCGCAGCTCGGCATAAGGCACAACGACTTCGAGTTCAGCCGCAATGTGCTCGACGCCTCTTACACACGTCCATTTGCCTTCTACACCTTTGTCAATGGATTCTGCTATCTCGACAGCACAGGCGTGAGCGTATACGACAATGTGGCAAACCGCGTGTTCTACAACGAACAGCCATCGGGCAACAGCCAGCGCGTGGCTAAGGGCAAGGCTATATTGCAGACGCTATATGATAGGGTAGGGGCCATAAATAGTGGCAAATACAAATAAAGCATTTCTTAAGGAGAGGGGATTAACAACGTCCCTTCTCCTTTTTATTTAATGTATATATATGCAAAAATAGCCGTCTTTGTGTTATATTGTAGATATAAATGTAATATTTTTTATTATTTATCGAAAAAAATACAATAAAGATAACTAATTATTAACGATTTTATTTTATCTTTGCGCTGTAATTAGTGAGAGTTGGACAAATTTAGTTTGTTTATGCCCCTCAGATTATCTAATAGATAAATTGTACATACAAATTGCTCTATACAACTTTGTTGCTATAAATTGCTCTATACAAGTGTCAATACATTTTTAATTATTATACTTACGTACTTTTATGAAGAACAACTACATCTTAGCGTTGGCTTCGGCGTTCTTCTTTTTCGGTTCGGTTGGTGTTAAGGCACAGACCATCCTCGATGAGGATTTCGAAACAGAGAATACAGATGCCGAAAACAGTATCTCCCGTCCAGTGGCGGTTGAAGAGGGTTGGACCACAATCGACTCCTATTCAGGAAACGAGTTGCGTTACAATTGGTCTAACTATTATAATGAAAAAGGCACAATTGGCGGCAAGCATGTTGCTATGTGCGACGGTCCTATAAGTGCCGACTTTGCTCCTGAGGCTGCCAAGCCACGTGAGGAGATTCTGCTTTCGCCAGAACTCGACCTCAACAACACCTATCAGTTGAGCTTCGACTGGAAGGTTTCGCCAATGGCAGCTACTGCCAAGAGCATGTACGACCTTCAGGTTAGAGTTGTGGTAGACGGCGATGTTGCCAATGCCGAGACAATATTCTCTATCCAGAACAAGGAAGACCTTAAGGAGAGCGGCGTTAACGAGTGGCCTATTTCTTCATGGAACACACACACCAGCAAGCTCGACCTAAGCGACTGGAAGGGCAAGAAGATAAAGCTTGCTTTCGTTTACAAGATGTATACTACTGTTGCCAACATTGTTTATCTTGACAATGTTAAGGTAAAGAAGTTTACTCCTGCCACATCGCCTGTGGCCAAGCTCAACAAAACCACTTACAGCTATGGTGATGTTTACATCGGCGAGAAGTTCTACTCGGATGCTTTCACCCTTACCAATACCGGTTTGAAGGGTCTGCAGATTACAAGTGTGGACCTGCCTGAGGGCGTAGGTCTTACTATCGACCCCTCTGCTGTAAACCTCGACAAGGCCGAGTCGGTTAAGTTTAATGTCTCTTATACTGCCTCTCTCACATCATCTGCCACGCCTAAGGTTGTGCTCCACACCAATGGTGGCGACCTTACCATCGACCTTAAGGCAAACAAGAAGATGGCTCCCGACGGACTTACCGAGGAGACATTCGAGGCTGCCTTCCCGCCAGCTGGCTGGCAGAACGACGGATGGTCTAAGTCGAATGGCGGTCTTGAGGGCGACGTGTCGGCTTATGCCACTGGTTCGTACAATGACCAGTACATCACATCGCCACGTCTCGACCTTACCAAGGGCGGAAAGGTGCAGTTCTCTTACTATAATCAGTATGATACCGAAGAGACCGACGAAGACGGCAATGGTGTAGCACAGAACAACGACATAACACTTGACCTTTCTACCGACGGTGGCAAGACATGGAAGGCCGTATGGACATTCGACTACAAGAAGGGCACTTATGGCGAGACTACAACAGTAAACCTTGGCACAGCTACCGACAACTCGTACGTGCGTTGGCACAACACAGCCGTAACATCCAACGACGGCGATGTAGCTCCTTACTCTTCGTTCTATCTCGACCGTGTGTTCCTCCCCGCACTCTATGGTCAGGAAGGCACTCCGTTTGCAGCTACTCTTGTGGCTCCTGCCGACAGCCTTACAAATGTCTACAACCAGAACATCGAGCTTAAGTGGGGACCTGCCCTCTTTGCCGAAGGCTACAAGCTCTACGTAGGTACATCAGAGAATGTGTACAACGTTGTAGATGGTCTCGACCTCAAGGATGCTCTGTCTTACACATTGGCTACAGCCGAGTACGAGACAATGTACTACTGGAAGGTTGTTCCTTACAACGAGAAGGGTGCCTCTACACAGGCTACAGTATGGCACTTCACCACACAGAAGGACGCTTCTACATCCGAATTCCCATATACTCAGGACTTCAGCGGTGTTAGTACCGATCTGCCTACAGGCTGGATTTCTACCAACACCACACAATACGCCAACCGCAGTTGGCGCGTGCTCGAAAGCAAGGGCACACCTGCTCCTTGCCTCTTCGCCATGTGGCTCGACAAGGGCAATCAGGCATTTGTAACCACTCCAGAGTTCAAGCTTCCTACCGACAAGAATATGTCTATCTCGTTCGATTGGGTTGACTGCCATCCGGCAAGCGCCACATTCGACCAGATGGGCAACGCCAAGAAGCAGAACACAGAGGGTGCTCCTACAACCGTTACATTCGAAGTGTTGGTAGACGGCGCTTGGAAGCAGCTCTCTTATATCTCACAGGGTCTCGACGAGGATGTTGATCCTATCTACTGGATTAACGAGAAGATAGACCTCTCGGCTTATGCCGGCAAGACAGTTCAGTTCCGCTGGACTCATATATCAAACAGCGGCAACGACAACGGTTGCGGTCTCGACAACGTGGTTATCGAGGAGAACGTAAGCGACAAGGCCGTATTCAACAAGGAAGGCTGGAACGCAGGCAAGGTGAACTACAACAAGGGCACCAACTCTGGCGACAAGTTCACTATCCTGAACAAGGGCGAGCAGGCGTTGAAGGTTAAGAGCGTAAGCTTCGCTACCGACAACTTCGCTTCTTCTATCACTCCGGGCACAGAGATTGCAAAGGGCGAGTCGCTCACATTCTCGCTCCAGTTCTATGCCAAGGACGTGCAGTCTACCGTAAACGACAACATGACCGTTACATTCGAGAGCGGCTACTCTGTACAGTTCCCTGTTGAGGGTACAGCTCTTGCAAGCGACGTGCTCTACTACTCGTTCGAGGACAACGACCTCGACTACAACTGGACAGCCGACTTCAACCTTATCGATGTTGACCGTTCAGCCACAGTTCCATTCAACTGCTATGGCACCGAGTTCCCGTCAAATAATGGCGTTTACGCATTCGCCGTGGCTTACGAGCGTCCCGACCACAAGAACGTGGCTCCTATCTCTGGCGACGCATTCATTATCCCTGGCTCTCCGCTCAACGAGACTACCAAGGGCGACAACTGGATTGTGTCTAAGAAGCTCACAGCTACAGCCGAGTCTGAGTTCGACTTCTACGCTCGCAACTGGGAGAGCAACCAGAGCATCCTGCCTTCAGGTCTACATCAGGTAGAGGTGCTTGTAAGCGAGACCAGCAACACCGACCGCAACTCGTTCAAGACTGTGCTCAACCTGCAGGAGATTCCATTGCTCGACCACGAAGACTGGAAGCATTACACAGTCAACCTCTCGGCTTATGCTGGCAAGGACATCTATGTTGCTGTACGCGACTACACAGAGAAGTATGCTTTGGCTGCGTTCTACGACGACTTCACCTTCTCTCACTTCGACAATATTGCTACTGGCATCAAGTCGCTTCAGACCGCTGTTTCGGCTGCCGACGCTGTAGCTGTATACAATCTTAATGGTGTGAAGGTGGCACAGGGCAACGGCATTGCTACCCTTAACGGCTTGGCAAAGGGTGTTTACGTAGTAAAGGTGCAGACCGCCGATGGTGTTAAGACCATGAAGGTGGCCCGCAAGTAAAATATCATCTTTGGATTAATGCTTGAAAGGTAATGTGGTGCGCATGCTCCTTGCGGGTTGTGCGCATCCGTTACCTTTTCCTTTTTTTTATCATTCTATAAAAAGCTAAGTAAAAAATGAAATCAAAATTCTACTCATTTACGCTGCTCCTCTTCCTCTTGCTCACGTCTACAGCTTCGTTTGCACAGAAGCGCGACAAGGTGCTAAATATCGAGGTTACCACCAATGCCGGCATTTCGCTTGCCGGACAGCTGGTTGACGTAGAGCAGACCGATTATCAGCTGCAATATCCCGAAGCCACACTCGATGCCGACGGCAAGTGCTCGCTCAAAGTTTATGCCGGCAACAATAAGGTTACGGTAAAGCGCGACGGTTTCAACACAGCTACTGCCACAGTAGCCATTGCCGCCAACGAGACTGGCAAGGACGTAAAGCTGCAACTAACCGAGCTTACGCGCGACCCCTTTGCGCTCAACGCCGTTTGCACATACGACGCCTATACTGGCAAGAATCAGGTCAAGGTTACATGGAATACCGAGAAGCCTGCATTCTTCGACGACTTCGAGAGCTACGATCCCTTCTCTATCAATTTTGGCGATTGGACCGGAATCGATGCCGACCATCTAATGACAGCTCCTCTTACTGGCGACTATCCCAACCGTGGTGTCTTCCAGTATGCACAGATAATGAACCCCCTGAAGGTAGACCCTATGTGGTACTACGACTATCCTACAATGCGCGCATACAGCGGCAAGCAGTATGTGGGTTTTGTACGCACCAATTCGGGCGAGCCTAACGACGACTGGCTCATCTCGCCCGAGATTACTGTCGGTACCGACAACATCCTCTCGTTCTACGCTATGGCTGCCGACAAGTACATCGAGAAGTTTGTTGTCTATATCACAACCCAGACCAACAATCCTACTGCCGACGACTTTGTACAGCTAACGAAGGGCAATTACGAGACTGCCGACTACAAGAAGAATTGGCAGCTCATGCAGTACGACCTCTCGGCCTACGCTCAGCAGAAGGTAAAGATTGCCATTCGCTATATTGGCGATGCTGCCAGCGAGGGAGCCTTCATGCTCAAGCTCGACGACTTCTATGTAGGTCAGTCTACAGCTGCCTCGTATGCTCTCGCTCCTAAGGCCAACCGTGTGGCACGCAATCACAAGTCGCCTGCCAACCCCAACGAGACCTTCGACATCTATCTCGACAACCAGAAGGTGGGCAAGACCGGCACCTACAGCTATGTGCTGAGCGATGTAGCCGAAGGCACCCACACCATTGGCGTAAGGGCCAACTATATTGCTGCCCAGAGCCAGCTCGTTACCACAACCATCGAGGTTGGCAAGTCGGCCTACGCCAGCCTTACAATGAATGTTGCTGCCGACAGCAAGCTCTCTGCCGATGGAACCGCGGTAAGCGTCCTTTCTACCGACAACGGCTCTGCCTATCAGGCCACAGTTGCCAATGGCGTGGCAAAGATATTGATGCTGCCCAAGGGCAAGTATACTGTAAATGTGGAGAAGGGTGCCTTCAAGGCCTACTCTAAGGACATCGACCTGCAGGCCGACCAGACTCTCGACATCAATCTTGAGGACGACGTAATAACTCCTTACAATATTACTGCCGACATGAACGAAAGTGCCGACGGTATAAGTGTAAAGTTGAATTGGAACCAGATTCTTGGCTTTAGCGACAGCTTCGAGACCTACGACGACTTTGCCACAGGACAGTTTGGCGACTGGAAGTCGGTAGACCTCGACCAAACCCCAGTTTATCCTATCGGTCTTGGCTCGGCCAGCAACATCGTAACTTTCCCTGGCTCGGGCGATGCCTCTAATCCTAAGCCCATTGCCCCAATTGTGTTCAACCCATGGAACACGGTTCCTGCCATGCTTCCCTCTGATGTGGCTATGCAGGCTCCCGATGGCGACAAATACGTGGTGTTCTTCTCGCCCCAAGGCGCTCAGGCCGACAAGTGGCTTATATCGCCGCTTATCGACATCTACGACGGCTACGAGCTTAAGGTTACAGCCAAGAGCTATATCGACATGTACAACGAGAAGATGGAGTTTGCCGTGTCAGAGACGGGCAGCGACAATCCCGACGACTTCGTAGTGCTGAGCAACGCCCAGAACATTCCGAGCGACCAGTGGACCGTCTATTCTACCGACCTTGCGCCTTATGCCGGCAAGAAGGTTCGCCTTGCTGTTCACTACACGTCTACCGACGCCTTCTTTGCCCAGCTTGACCTCTTCAAGGCTGAGCCTGCCGATGGCAGCAACGTGCAGCAGGATTACGGCAACGTGCTCCACTACAACATCTACATCGACGACTCTAAGTATGGCGAGTCTACCACACCATCGTTCACCATCGACAACCTACCCGAGGGCAGCTACACCATCGGCATCGAGGCTGTCTACAAGAACGCCGTGTCTGAGATGGCTACCTATCAGATTGTTGTTAGCGGCATCGATGTTGTTAGAGCCGATACCGACGCCAATGCCCAGGTGTACAACCTTGCCGGACAAAAGCTCAACGCCCGTCTGCACGCCCTGCCACAAGGCGTCTACATCGTTAAGGATGCCAACGGCGCAAGAAAGGTTCGCAAGTAATCAAGACAATCTAAGAACTAAAAAAGGTTCAAGGAATTCAACCAATTCAAAGAAATAAAAGAAGAATAAAACAATGAAGAAAACATATATTACCGCCATGTTGATGTCGCAGAGCCTTGTGCTCTGCGCCCAACAGGTGCACGTGGGTGGCGTGTGTGCTAAGCTGCTCAAAACGTCTACAATAACTGTCAACGTTCCAGTAGAGTCGGCCTCGCCACAGGCCAAGGTGCCCGTTCGTCGTGTGCTTGCCTCTACCGAGCGTGGGGTGGGCTATTGCAGCGGCGACAGTATCACCACCAAGGGCGCGTGCTTTGGCGCAGCCGGAACCTACAGCGTGGCAGCCGACCTCTCATCCTCTGTGCTCAGCTCGTACAAGGGCTGCAAGGTTGTGGGCATTCGTTTTGCCCTGTCTCAGAGCATAGGCAAGTCGAAGGTATTTATATATAAGGTTAGTGGTCAGGATGCCTCTGGCCTTGTCAACGCCACCGTGCGCCGTACCAGCGAGGGCTGGAACGAGGTGCGCTTCAACAGCGCCCAAGAGTACACCATACAGGACAACGACGAGCTGATAATTGGTTACGATTACAACGAGTCTGAGGCAATGGCCACAGCCGAGGAGGGTGCCATGTGCTTCTACACCCCAAAGACCTCCACTCCCGAGGCGTCTCTCTTTATGAAGGGCGATGGTTTCTACTATATGGAGGGTTTTGGCAACCTTTGCGTGCAGCTGATAGTTGACGTTAGCTCGCTGCCCAAGAAGGACGTGCAGCTTACCCACCTCTTGGCTGGCGGCAAGTATCAGAAGACAGGCGCCACGCTCGACACTTATGTACAGTTGCAGAATGTGGGTCTGGAGGACATCTCGTCTATGCGTCTGGGCTATCGTTTCGACGACGGCGAGGCCACCTATAAGGATTACAACGAGGAGGTTAAGGCCGATGGCGTAGACGGCGTAAACCTGCAGCTGCCATTGCCTAAGGACATTACGCCCGGAGCCCACAAGCTGACCGTCTTTGTAGACAACATTGAGGGCAGCACACCTACCAATCCCGAGGGCGACGAGATTGCCAACTCGTTCGTGGTCTACTCCAAGAGTCTTGAGCGCCAGCAAACCTACGTGGAGCAGTATTGCAGCCAGAACGAGAGTCTGGCCTACTACGTAAACCCTGGCATGGACGAGGCTGCCCAGAACAAGGACGTGTGCCTTGTCAACATCTACAAGCATGGCGAGGCGCTGGCTCCCGAAGGCTCAAGCTACCTGGAGAAACTCTATGCCTACACCTACCCATGCTTCACGGTAGACCGCTTCTACTTCTTTGGCGAGAACAACATTGCCTTCGACCTTAACGACTACGCCACCTTTATGCCTCAATTGGTGTCTGAGGCGGTTGAGCAGCTGGTCAACGAGAACCGCGCCAGCACCCCGTCGTTCGCCACAGTCAATCTGGCGTCGGCCTACACATCTGCCACACGCCAGCTTACGCTCGACGTTACGGGCGACGTTACCGACGAGGCTAAGTCTATTTATGGCGACATTGGCCTTACGCTTATGCTTGTAGAGAATGGAGTTGTGTCGCCGCAGAAGGTTGTTGGCACCCTGGGCTATGGCACAACCACCGACAACAAATACGTGCACAACCACGTGCTGCGCGCCTACGTAACCAGTCCTAAGGGCGACCGCATGGACATTGCCGACGGCAAATACTCTGCCCGCTACACCTACACCTTGCCTGCAGACTGGAACGCCGACAACATGCAGGTGGTGGGAATAGCCGGCAAGTACATGCCGACAATCGACGACTCTAACGTGCTCGATGCCGACATAACCAATGCTTGCACAGTTAAGCTCACAGGCGGCACAAGCGGCATTAGCGCTGTAAATACAGCCAACCAAGGCACAGCTGCCGACGGCATCTACACCCTTGACGGCACACGCGTGGCCAACCCAACCAAGGGCCTCTACATCGTGCGCAAGGGAGGCGTGGCACGCAAGATTGTGATAAAATAGAACTGAGACACAGATAGCGATAATTACAACACAGATATTAACAACTTAAAAATTTATTAGCTTATGAGAAATTTTTATTGTTCGTTAGCTCTCATCGCCGCCTCCACGCTGTGGGCAGGACAGGCAAGGGCCGACATCGTGCAAAACTACAAGATGGACTTCAACAAGTCTATCTCTACTACTGCCCACGATTTTAAGGTGGGCTCAGGATGGGGCCACATCGTAGGCAAGTACACATCCCCCGATGATTGGGAAGACTATTATGTGAGTTACTCCTACAGCTCGTCTGACGGACGCAACGGTTCGGGTGCCATAAAGGTAGGAAGCCAGAACGTTGGCAGCTACAACGACTCGGGTACCGTGAACGACCTGCTCGTTACGCCAGCCATCACAGGCAAGGCAAGTATCTGGGTAAAGAAGGCTTCTTCGGGGAGTTCATCTATCAAGTTTTATGCTGTAACCTTGGAAAATGGCAAGTACAAGAAGGGCGACCAGATTGAGGTGGAGATTCCTACGCTTAGTACCGATTGGGTTCAGATCAACTTGCCCGAGCAGAACAACCAGTACATTGGCATTCGTGCCGAGAACCTTTATATCGACGACTTTGCCGCCGACAAGGCCGACATAGTACAGCAGAAGTCGCTGCTCGTAAGCAAGGTAAGCTACAAGGGCAAGGACAAGCCCGACTGTGATGCCGAGGGTAACTTCTCCATTAGCTATGAGGTTAGCATTACCAACAATGGCGATGTAGACCTTACCGAGGGTACAGAAGGCTACAGCCTCTCTGTAAGAAACTTTAGCAAGGACAATGCGGTGGTATTCACACAGCCGCTTAAGGGCAACCTTGCGGTAGGCGCATCTACTACAGTTACAGTATCTGGCACCGCCAACTGCAACACTTATCCTAATCGCAACCGCTATGATGTGTATGAGGACTTTACCAACACATACAAGTATGGTTCATGGATAGAGCCTGTGCCCTACAAGCCTGTGCTCACAATGCGCAACTCGGACGGAAAGATAGACAACGGTCAGGAAACATTTGCATGGGGTATGGTCAACGCCAGCACCGACAAGAAATTCCAGATAAGCAACGATGGCGCCGCTCCGCTCAACATCACAAAGATTGTTGTGCCCGACGGATTCACCACCTCGCTTACTGCTCCGCTCACACTTGCGGCTCACGAATCGAAAGACTTCACCGTAACTCTGCCGGCTGAAAAACCGGGCATCTACTCGGGCGAGTTTAAGGTGTCGGCTGAGGGTGTGGACGACTTCAGCTTCAACGTGTCGGGCACCGTGCTCGACCCAGCCAAGTATTACGCCAACTTCAACGACAACCAGATTCCTGCTGGTGCCTATGCCGAGGATGGATGGAGCGTAGCTAAGCGCGACGATGAGAGTAGCGACAACCCATACCTCTTGACTAACGGCAGCCAGGACAAGGACAACAAGTTTGTTACACCGCTACTTAAGGTGACTGAGGGCGAGAAGATGTCGGTTGACGTAGCCCGTACCAACTACTATGTTGGTAGCGAAGGCGTCTACCTTAACGTCTACTATTCTGCCGACCGCACCAACTGGACTCTGGCTCGCAAGATTACAGCCGACGAACTGTCTGACAGCCGTGCCGTAAGCTATTCTTACTACTTCAGCAAGCTCAAGTCGTTTGTCATCGACAACATTCCTACCGGCAACTACTACATTGGTTTTGGCGCAGGCTACACCAGCATCGACAACATCTATGGATTCGAGAAGGTAGACGTGGCTCACGACCTTATGCTCACAGCATCTAAGTTGCCTGCTACAGCTGTTGTAAACAATGCCTACACAGCTTCAGCCACCTTGCTCAACGTTAATGCTAAGGACGAGGCTGCCGACTCGTACACAGCTTCGCTATACGTAGACGGCGAGGTAGTGGCTACTGCTCCTGCCAAGGCTATTGCAAGTGGCGAGAAGGTTGAGTTCTCGTTCAGCTATACACCGCATAAGGCGGGTGCTGCCGAGGCTTACATCGAGTTTAAGAACGCTGCCGACAACTATACCGTAACTTCAGAGAAGGTTTCGGTTGACGTTAAGGAAGAGCAGACTACCGGTACCGTAACCGTAGGCAATGGCAATAAAACTTCAAACAAGACCGCTATCGACTGGTACGACGCCAACGGCTCAGGTGCCCACATGGACAACCTGTACAACCCCGAGATGCTCGAGAAGTACGGTCTTAAGAAGGGTGCCAAGATTACATCCGTATCTTATACCGGAACAAGCTCAAACAATAAGACCGTAAGCGACATCAACCTTACAGCATACGTAGGCGCTGTTGATGCTGCCAAATTCGAGGCTGGCAAGAACTTTGAGTCGCTGCAGATGGTGGAGGTTTACACAGGCAAGACTACTATCGACTTTGTAAGCGGCAACACATATACTACAACCATCACGCTGCCTGAGCCAATCGTTTGGGATGGCACATCGGCTATCCGCGTGCTCACTTATGTTAAGGCCGACAAGTATGTAAACGTTAAGTTCAACGCCGACGATTCTGACAAGAACTCATATTATGGCTCTGGTGCTCCGGGCGAGGCTTCAAGCCTTTCAGAGCAGCCTACTGCCGTAGCCGAGTTTGGCATTCAGACCGAGCCTTCAGTAATTGCGGGCAGCATCACTTGTAATGACAAGGCTGTGGCTGGTGCTACCGTAACACTCACAAGCGGCGACGTTATCTACACAGGCGCTTCTGACGACAAAGGTGCTTACTCTATCAACGTTATCCAGAACGACAAGAAGTACAACCTCACAGTTTCGGCTCCTGGCTACATCGACTACACAGAGAACGACGTAGACCTTAGCCAGAGCGTTAACAAGAACATCGTACTCGAAAAGGTAGGACCGGTTGCTCTTGACGAATCTAAAGTCAACACCATTGAGGCAAAGACTGGTGTGGATGTAACTCTCAAGCGTACTATGAAGGTAGACAAGTGGAACACATTCTGCGTACCGTTCTCTATCGATGCAACTCAGATTGCAGACCAGTTTGGTGTAGGCACACAGGTTGCAGAGTATGAGTCTTCAGACAATTCACGTATAAACTTTGCTACAACTACTGGCATCGAGGCAGGCAAGGCTTATCTTGTAAAGCCTACCAAGGCTGCTGCAGAGGGATATGCTTTCAACGGTGTAGACATCACAGCTCTTGAGCCAGCTACCGAAACTGTAGCAACTGATATCGTATTCAGAGGAATCTACAACCCAACCGACATCACCGTAGGTCTTCCTGTCAACACATTCGCAGCTGGCATAGTAGACAATGTTGTTATGAAGGCGGCTGAAGGCTCTAACATGAATGGCTTCCGTGCATTCTTCATCATTCCTATTGGCGACGGCTCACAGTCGTCTTATATGCTTAGCATCGATGGCACAGCCACATCTATCAACGCTATCAACGGCGCCGAGGTTGTGGTTGACGCTCCAGTATACAACATTCAGGGTCAGCGTGTAGACGGCAACAACCTCACACCTGGCATCTATGTCAAGGCTGGCAAGAAGTTCGTTGTTAAGTAATCCGCGTAAAACTATTTACATAACGATTAAAACATTTATAGCCATGAATAAGAAATTTTATACAGCCCCCAATGTCGATATAGTAGAGTTGCAGGGCGAGGTAGTGCTCACTAATGCTTCGGAGGTCAATGATGCCTCAGAGCCTTATGGTGGTGTGATAATAGAGCCTGATAAAATGGGTACTGTTGGTGACAACAGAAATTTGGATTCTGGCGCATACTTCGACGTGTGGGAGGATGAATGATAGAAGCGTTTCATCGTAAGGTGAAATTCAACAACAAGTAAAAGATCTAATTTCTGATGCTTGCATGGCTCAACCTAAACATGGGCTTGGGCCATGAACTTATACAAAACGAGAGGGGATGTCTTATTTACGAGGCGTCCCCTCGTTTTGTGTTTGGACGGTTATATGGAGTAGAAAGCTCGTCAGAGCGCGTTTTCTGCCGTTGTGGGCCGATTATTGGCTTGGGCGCTTTCGAATATTCGCTTGGGCATTTTCGAATATTCGTGTGGAGCATTTCGAATAATCGCTTGGGCGCTTTCGAATGGAGGCTATGGCGCCTCGCCATAGTATGAGCAGCATGATTAAGTGAAGTGTTAAGAGTGAAGAATCCATGTGCTAAAAGTTTTTAAAAGTGAAAAATTCATTTGTTGAGTTATGATTTAATCAAGAAGCAAGCGG
>OIZF01000244.1_pt1 | contig 38317 bp, 32 predicted proteins | sample 1588471 | NCBI WGS metagenome assembly OIZF01 (sample SAMN03283279) | human gut metagenome | biome: human-associated habitat; material: feces | host: Homo sapiens | place: Peru | collected 2012
AAGTAATTTAAATAACTATGCTTTACAAAGCGAATTAGATAAAACAAATACAAACGTGGAAAATTTATCTAGTTTAGTAAGTAGTAATCAATCTAATATAACAAATTTACAAGCAGATGTAACCAACATGAAAGAAAGTATTAAAACTGATTATAAAGTTGTCAATTTAGTTTCAACTGGCAAAGAACAAGAAATTTTGACTTATCATATACCACAGTGTAAATGGTATATCCTATCAGCTCGAGCAGTGTTTAATTATTCAACGGTTTCTTATGTTAAAATTGCAGATGCAAATGGTCTTTCTCTTGCCTATATGGATAATAGCACTTATCCAACTGCTGTATACATGGATTTTTATGGAAATCGTGATATTAAAGTGTATGCTAAATGGGTAAATGCTACAAGTCAAACAAATGAAGTAACTGTTAGATTAGTTTATGCTGTATAAAAAGTCAAAACTTCTAACAAAATGAGTTGACAATAGAGCTATTTTATCATATAATCAACTTATTGAAATTCAATAACTTTGAAAGAGAAAAGTATTATATACCTCTTTATAAAAGCGAGTTAGAGACGGTGAAAGCTAACAATAAAAGTATATAAGAAAAACACTCTAGAGTTGCTTAGATGAACAAAGTAGTTTAAGCCGGAAAGTAATCCGTTATCACATTACTAGGTTTAATAGAATTGAGAGATCACGAAAGTGATAATTAGGGTGGTACCGCGGATACAACAGTAATTCGTCCCTTGTGGATGTATTACTGTTTTTTATTGCCTAAAGGAGGAAATTATGAAGAAATTTACAAGTGAAATGGTAGATGACTATGCAGAAAAATTATTAATAGGACTAACAAAGGAAGAAAACAAAATGGTATTAGATGAATTTGAAATTATTGATCAAAATATTGATATTATCAATCAAATTCCAAATATCAGTGAAGTAGAACCAATGACACATTGTTTAGACAATTTTGAATATGAATTAAGAGAAGATGTAATAGAAGAATCGGTTCCAATTGAAGAATTGTTACAAAACTGTGATGACACAATGGATAGAGAAGTACAAGTACCAAAGGTGGTGGAATAATATGTATATGAATAAAAGTATAAAAGAAATACATGAAGCATTACAAAAAAAAGAAATTACTAGTGAAGAATTAATAAAAGAATCTTTACAAAAATCACATGAATTACAAGAAAAATGCAATGCTTTTGTCACAATATTGGATGAAGCAAAAGAAATAGAAGTAACAGAGGATTTACTATCAGGTATTCCATATGGTATTAAGGATAATTATAGTACCAAAGGAATTCTAAGTACCGGTTCTAGTAATACACTAAAAGATTATATTCCATTTTTTACAGCAACTGCTATTTCCAATCTAGAAAGTCATGGAGCAGTAGCTGTCAATAAAACAGTAATGGATGAATTTGGTATGGGTGGAACAGGAACAACAGGACACACTGGTGTTGTAAGAAACCCTTGGGATAAAACTAGAATGTGTGCTGGATCTAGTGCTGGATCTGCTTGCGCTGTAGCTGCTGGTGTTTATCCTTATGCAACAGGAAGTGATACTGGAGATTCCATTCGAAAGCCTGCCGCTTATTGTGGTATTGTAGGATATAAACCAACATATGGAATGATTTCCAGATATGGACTATTTCCTTTTGCTTCTAGCTTAGACCATTGTGGTGTATTAACTCGTAACGTAGAAGATGCTGCCATCGTAGTAGATGCTATGAAAGGAATTGACAAAAATGATATGACCAGTTGGGATTCTAAAAATGTTCATTTATTAGCATCTCTAACGGGAAATGTAAAAGGTAAAAAATTATGTTATATTAAGGAAATTTGCGACATTTCAAATTATCCAGATGCTAGTGAAGAATTAAAAGAACATTTAGAAAATTTCAAAAAAACAGTAGATTTAGCTATATCACTTGGAATGGAAGTAGAAGAGGTATCTGTAGATCAAACTTTACTAAATGCCGTAGCCTCTACTTATGTTGTTATTTCTTGCGCTGAAGCAACTTCTAATATGTCTAACCTAACAGGATTTATTTTTGGACCTAGAGGGGAAGGAAAAACTTATATTGAACAAATGAAAGATTATCGTACCAAAGGTTTTTCTCCATTAATCAAAAGAAGATTTGTAATAGGTTCTTATGTACTACAAGCTGAAAATAAAGATAGATATTTTCATAATGCACAAAGAGTAAGAAGATTACTAGTAGATACATGGAATAAATTATTTGAAAAATATGATGCTGTAATTTTACCAGTAGGAAGTGGACCTGCTAAACATTTAGATGGTTCATTAGATATTTTGGATAAAAATACAGTAGCGTTGGAAGAACATTTACAAATTGGAAATTTTGGCGGTTATCCATCTATAACGATTCCAAATGGATTTATAGATCATATGCCAGTAGCTTTTAATATTACAGGTAAATGTTACGATGATGAAAATGTTTTAAATATTGCCTATGCTTTTGAAAATGCCATGGAATATAAAAACCAAATCGCAAAGGAGATGAAATAATGGAAAAATATAAAGTATTAATTGGACTTGAAATGCACTGTGAAATCAGTGAAACAAAATCAAAAGTATTCTCAAGTGCTAGAAACTCTTATAGTGAAATTCCAAACTCTAATATTAGACCAGTCGATATGGCATTTCCAGGTACTTTACCAGTTGTGAATAAAGAGGCTGTAAAAAAAGCATTGATGGCAAGCATTATTTTAAATTGTAAACAACCAGAATATATTTATTTTGAAAGAAAAAATTATTATTATCCTGATCTACCAAAAGGATTTCAAATTACTCAAGAAACCAAACCAGCGCCAGTTGGTATTTATGGAAACTTAACTTATGATGTAAATGGTGTGGAAAAAACAGTTCGCATTAATAATATCCACTTAGAAGAAGATGCTGCTTCCTCTAATCATTTTTCAAGATACTCAACAATTGATTATAATAGAGCAGGAGTTCCTTTGCTAGAACTTGTAACAGAGCCAGATTTACATTCTGCAGAAGAAGCAGTAGCTTTTCTAGAAACTATGAGAACAATTTATCAATACGCTGGAATTAGTGAAGCAGATAGTAAAAAAGGACAAATTAGATGTGATGTTAACGTTTCTATCATGAATGCAGATAAAGACGAAAAGGATCCAAAAAACTGGGGAACAAAAATTGAAATAAAAAATGTGAATTCCTTTGGTGGTGTAAGAGATGCTATTAACTACGAAATAGAAAGACAAATCGAAGCAAAAGAAGATGGAACTTATGATCAAATGGAACAACAAACAAGACGTTGGGATGAAGAATCAGCTACTACTATTTACATGCGTAGCAAAGTGGATGCAATTGATTATAAATATTTTGTAGAACCAAATATACCAAAATTTAAATTGTCTCAAGAATGGATAAAAGAAATTAGCGATTCCATTCCTGAACTAGCAAATTCTCGTCGTGATAGATATAAAAATGAATATCATTTATCTGATTATGATGCTACTATCTTAGTAAAAGAAAAAGCAGTTTCTGATTATTTTGATGAAACGGTTAATTTAGGAGCAGATCCTAAAATGGCATCAAACTGGATTACAAGTATTATTTTGGGATATATTAACAAAAATGATTTAACTATTCATGAATTATATTTAAGACCAAATATGTTAAAAAATCTAATAGAATTAGTTAGTGAAGCCAAAATTTCTTCTAAACAAGGAAAAGAAGTATTATATCGTTCCTTAGATGAAAAGAAAGAACCTACTAAAATTGTAGAAGAGGAAGGTATGAAACAAATTGGTGGAACAGATGAAATTTTGAAAGTGGTAACAGAAGTTCTAGATGAACAACCACAAGGAATTGAACAATATAAAAATGGTAGAACCAATATTGTTGATTTCTTAGTAGGTCAAGTTATGAAAAAAACAAGAGGTCAAGCAAATCCAGCTATGGCAAGAAGTATGATGATAGAAGAGATTGAAAAGAGGTAACTTATGAGACTTGTTACATTATTTAAAAAGATCGAAAATTATATAGATCAAGAAATAGAATTATCTGGATGGATTAGAAATCATAGAAAACAAGCTTATTTTGGATTCATTGATTTTTCAGATGGAACAACATTTAAACATTTGCAATTAGTTTATACAAATGAATTAAGCAGTTTTGAAGAAAATTCCAAATTACATATTGGTTCTGCTATAAAAGTAGTTGGTACTTTGGTAAAATCAGTGGGAGCTGGACAAGAATATGAAGTAAATGTAAAAAGTATCACATTACTAGGAGATTGTAGTGAAGATTATCCACTACAAGCAAAAGGTAGACCAACTAGAGAATATTTAAGGGAAATCGCTTATTTACGTCCTCGTACGAATTTATTTCAAGCTGTTTTTAGAATTCGTAGTGTAGCTGCTATGGCTATTCATACTTACTTTCAAGAAAGAAATTATTTGTATGTTCACACCCCTTTAATTACTACAACAGACTGTGAAGGATCTGATCAAATGTTTAAAATTACAACATTTGACTTAAACAACATACCAAAGGTAGATGGAAAAGTGGATTATAAACAAGACCTATTTGGTAAAAAAGCTTATGTAACGGGAACGGGTCAGTTACATGGAGAAGCATTCGCAATGGCTTTTAATAACATTTATACATTTGGCCCAACTTTCAGAACAGAAAATTCGAATACAAAAACACATGCAAATGAGTTTTGGATGATTGAACCAGAAATTGCTTTCTGTGATTTAGAAGGATTAATGGATGTTGAAGAGGAAATGTTAAAGTTTGTGGTCAACTATGTTTTAGAAAAATGTCCAGATGAATTACAATTTTTAGATAACTTTGTAGAAAAAGGTTTATTAGATAAATTAACAAAATTAGTACATTCTAATTTTAAAAGAATTACTCATGAAGAAGCCATTACCATTTTAAAAGAAGCAAAAATGAATTGGGAATTCGAACCAAATTATGGAGAAGATATTGCCAAAGAACATGAAAAATACATTACGGAATATTTCAATGGACCAGTTTTTATCACCAATTGGCCAAAAGATATTAAGGCATGGTATATGAAAGTAAACAGCGATGATAAAACAGTAGCAGCAGTTGACTTAGAAGTACCTGGTGCTGGAGAATTAATGGGTGGTTCACAAAGAGAAGAAAATTATGAAAAATTAATTCAAAGATGTGATGAATTAGGTGTAGATAAAGAACCAGTAGATTGGTTTATTAATTTAAGAAGATTTGGTGGATGTGTCCATTCTGGATTTGGTATGGGATTTGAAAGATTATTAATTTACTTAACAGGTGTAGAAAATATTAGAGATGTAATTCCATTTCCAAGAACACCAAATTCATGTGATTTTTAAGGAGAATTTTTATGGAAAATAAATATAGAACTTGTTATGCTGGAAAAGTAACAGATTCTCATATTGGCTCTACTATTCGTTTAGCTGGATGGGTTGAGAATATTAGAGATCATGGTGGTGTTATTTTTGTTGACTTAAGAGATGAGACAGGTACTGTTCAATTAGTTAGCAACGATGATTCTAAATTTTTGAAGTTAACAAAAGAATCAGCTATAACAGTTAGTGGTAAGGTAAGAAAAAGAGATGAAGAAGACTATAATCCTCATATTGAGACTGGTACTTTAGAAGTTTTGGTGGATGAGTTAGAAGTATTAGGTCATGCTTTAAATAATTTGCCATTTGATATTAAAACTTCTCATGAAGTAAATGATGAAGTAAGATTGAAATATCGTTATTTAGATCTTAGAAATAAAAAAGTACATGATAATATTGTACTTAGAAGTAAAGTATTAAAATTTTTAAGAAATAAGATGGATTCATTAGATTTTACAGAAGTACAAACTCCAATTATTTCTGCTTCTTCACCAGAGGGAGCAAGAGATTTTATTGTTCCATCTCGTAAGTTTAAAGGTCAATTTTATGCCTTACCTCAAGCACCTCAAATTTATAAACAATTGTTGATGGTCTCTGGTTTTGATAAATATTACCAAATTGCGCCATGTTTTAGAGATGAGGATTGTAGAAGTGATAGAACGTTAGAATTTTATCAATTAGATTTTGAAATGAGTTTTGCAACAGAAGAAGATGTTTACAAAGTTGGAGAAGAGATTTTCTATGATACTTTTTCTCATTTTAGTGATAAAGTAGTAAGTCCTAGACCATTTAGAAGAATCAATTACAAAGATGCTATGTTGAAATATGGAACGGATAAACCAGATTTGAGAAATCCACTTGAAATTATGGATTTAAGTTCTTTATTTGTGGAATCAGATTTTAGACCTTTTAGAGCAGCTACTGTAAGAGGAATTAAAGTAGAAAATATTGCTGATAAATCCAACAGTTGGTTTAATGAAATTGTGGATTATGCTTCTTCTATTGGAATGCCGGGAATTGGTTATATTAGTTTAATAGAAGATACCTTTAAAGGACCAATTGATAAGTTTTTAAGTGAAGAAACAAGAACAAATTTAATTCATTCTTGCAATATGAAAAATGGAGATGTTTTGTTCTTTATTGCAAATAAGGAAGAGACAGTAGCTTCTAAATTTGCAGGACAAATTCGTACTTTTTTAGGTCAAAAATTGAATCTAATTGATCCAAATAAATTTGAACTTTGCATTATTAATAACTTTCCAATGTATGAGTGGAATGAAGAAGCGAGAAAATTTGATTTTGGACATAATCCATTTAGTATGCCACAAGGTGGAATGGATAGTTTATTACATCAAAACACAGAAGATATTTTAGCTTATCAATATGATTTTGTATGTAATGGTTATGAAATGGCTAGTGGAGCAGTTCGCAATCATGATATTGAAGTAATGAAAAAGGCTTTTGAAATAGCAGGTTATCCAGAAGAAGAAGTAAAAACAAGATTCAAATCTCTTTATACAGCATTTCAATATGGCGCTCCACCTCATGCGGGTATGGCTCCAGGAATCGATAGAATTATTATGTTACTAAAGGATGAACCAAATTTAAGAGAAGTTCAGGCATTTCCAATGAGTGTTAGTGGTCAAGATAATATGATGGGAAGTCCAAGCTTTGTAACGGAAGAACAATTAAGAGAAGTACATATTAAAATTAGGTAGTCTGACTATCTTTTTTTATATATTAGAAAAATTTTTTCAAATTTTGAACGATAAAATCAAAATAATAAAACACTAAGTTATATAAAATTAATCCATCATTGCTAGTTAAATAAAAAATAATAGTAAATATTCCATGTAAAAATATGATATAAAATAAACGCATAATTTATATAAAGTGTACAAATTGAGTTGAATTTATATGGATAATTTGATATACTTTGCTTGAATGATGGAGGATATATGAAAAAAGGTTTTACATTAATAGAATTGTTAGCAGTTATTGTAATTTTAGCAATATTAGCATTAATCTCAATACCACTTATTTCAAATGTGATTGAGGATACTAAAAAATCATCTTTTTTGGTTTCAGTAAATGGAGTATTACAGGCAGCAGAATATGATTCTCTGAATAAAGGTAATGTTTATTATTTTCCAGAGAGTGGGTTAAGTTTTAAGGGTGAAGATTTAAAAGGTGGTTATATTAGTATTAAAAATGGAAACTCTTTAGTACTAGTTTATAATGACCATTATTGTGTAACTAAAAGCTTTGATGATACAAAGTTATCTATATCTGAAATTTCATCAAGTAAATGTGAAGAATATATGAATAAAGAAAAAGCTTTCACTTTTGATTCAAAGACAGGTACAATTACCGGATATGATGAAAATTATGGGTTAGATGTTGTGATTCCCTATTCAATAGATGGCGTTCCTGTAAAAAAAATAGGGGATTCAGCTTTTATAAGTGACTATAACACAGAAGTTGTAAGGGTTATTGATAGAACAACAGGTAATTGTTCTAAATTAGCTGAGTCAGGTGACTATTGTTTTTATGATTATACATATGAATACGCTGTTGCTAACAACATTAAATTTGATCAATACATTAGATATACCTTTACTAACGACACGAAAAGAATTTGCTATTCTTTAGATGGCAATTATGTAGTAACTGGAAATGATGAAATAAAAAGTATCAATGATGGATATTATGGATGTGGATTTTCGGCAAATATAGGGACAGGGAATATAGTATCTTTAGATTTGTCACAAGCTAATCAATTAGAAGAAATAGGGGAACTAAGTTTTTTTAAAAATAAATTAGAACATGTGACATGGAATTCAAATATAAAAAAAATAGGAAGTACATCTTTCGGAATGAATAACATTTCAGAAATCAATTTGTCCAATTCTAAATTAGAGGTTATTTCTAGTGAGGCATTTGCCCATAATAAACTTAAAAATTTAGATTTAAGTGGTAATACAGATTTAAAAATGATTCAAAGTAGCGCTTTTACCTTTAATGATTTAATTACTATTAATTTAGGAACATCAAAAAATTTAAAAATTGAAAGAAATGCATTTATTAAAAATAAGCAATATGAATCAAATCCTAATTTAACTTCTATCATTAATGATACTGGTAATTCTTATAATTGGTCAGCAATAACAGAAGCAGGCTCAGAAAATAGTGACGTTTTTGAAACGGGTATACTAAAACATAGTGATGGAAATATTACTGTCTCCAAATAATATATAAATTGGAAAAAATGTTAAAAAACATATCAACTTAAAAATTGATGTGTTTTTTTGATAGAAAGTTAAAAATATAAAAAAATTGTAAAAAACCTAAACTCAAATAATAAAATATATTGAAAACAAAAAGAAATTGTGCTATAGTTATAAACAGTTAAAGCAAGTGCGAAAGACGTAATAATTAGGAATATAGTAGAGAGTTCTCATTTGGTGAAAGAGAATATAGGAATAATTATTAAGATCACTTTCAAGTTGTGTTTTATGGATAAGATAAAAACGGTAACGCGTTATAGTTTCAAGGAAGTTTTATACTTCAAATTAAGGTGGTACCACGTCAATCACGTCCTTATTTAGGATGTGATTTTTTATTTTAAGGAGGAAAAAATATGTTTAAAGAATTAGACAAAAGAGATTCTTATGAAGTAGAACATGAGATTTTAGAAAATTGGAAAAAGGAAGATATTTTAAATAAAACAATCCAAAATAGAGAAGGAAAAGAAAATTGGGTATTTTATGATGGACCAATCTATGCGAATGCAAAACCCGGTATTCATCATGTATTTGCTAAAACAATTAAAGATGCATTCTGTAAATATAAGACAATGAGTGGGTATAAAGTTCTTAGAAAAATAGGACTAGATACACATGGTTTACCTATTGAAGTAAATGTTGAAAAAAAACTAGGATTTAAAGGTAAAGAAGATATTGAAGCATTTGGTGTAGAAAATTTTTGTAAAGAATGTAATAAAACAACAGCAACCAACATAGATGAAGTAAATGCAGTAACCGATATGATGGGTCAATTTATTGATTGTAAGCATCCATATGTAACATGTTCCAATGAGTATATTGAATCAGAATGGTGGATCATTAAAGAAATGGATAAAAAAGGTCTTTTATATCATGGAAATAAAGTTTTATGGTATTGTCCAAGATGTGGTACAGAATTATCAGCAAATGAAGTATCACAAGGATATCAAGAAGACTCTGTTAATACGGTTATCGTTCCATTAAAAAGAAAAGATAAAGATGAATATTTCTTAGCTTGGACAACAACACCATGGACATTAATAGCCAATGTTGCAATTTGTGTAAACCCTGATTTAACTTATATAAAAGCAGAATCAATGGGATATAAATTCATTGTAGCAGAAAGTTTGGCAGAAAAAGTTTTAGGAGAAGACTTTAAAGTTTTAGAAACTTATAAAGGTTCTGATTTAGTTGGTATTCAATATGAACAATTAATGCCTTTTGTAAAAGTAGAAGGAAAATGTCATGAAGTAATAGCAGATAACTATGTAACAGCTGTAGATGGTACAGGTATTGTCCATATAGCGCCTGCTTATGGTGATGATGATAATAGAGTATGTCAAAAAAATGGTATTGGATTCGTAAATCCAGTCGGAGAAGATGGATGTTATACAGAAGGGCCATGGAAAGGTAGATTAGTTACTGATAAAGATTTAGAAATTGAAATTATTAAATGGTTAAAAGAAAATGATAAACTATTTAAAAAAATCAAAATAACACATGATTATCCACATTGTTGGAGATGTAAATCTGCTCTTATCAGCTATCCAAAACCTGCATGGTATATTAAAACAACTGCATATAAAGATAAAATTATAGAAGAAAATAATAAAATCAATTGGTATCCTGCTTATGTTGGTGAAAAACGTTTCGGTAATTGGTTAGAAAATATGATTGACTGGGGTATTTCAAGAAATCGTTATTGGGGATGTCCACTTCCTGTTTGGACTTGCGAATGTGGTCATAGAGAAGTAATTGGCTCCTTAGATGAGTTGCAAGAAAAAATAATGGAAGACAGAAATGTACGTGAGATGGAATTACATCGACCTTATGTAGATGAGTTACATATCAAGTGTTCAGAGTGTGGTAAAGTAATGAATAGGGTAACGGATGTAATGGATGTATGGTTTGATTCAGGATCTATGCCATATGCGCAATTTCATTACCCATTTGAAAACAAAGAATTATTTGAATCTCAATTTCCAGCTGATTTTATAGCAGAGGGCTTGGATCAAACACGTGGTTGGTTCTATGTATTACTTGTAATATCTACTATTATTTCTGGTCAATCATCATTCAAAAATGTTGTCGTTAATGATATGATGTTAGATGAATTTGGTAAAAAAATGTCAAAATCAACAGGTAATATTATTGATCCAGTACAAATTATGACAAAGTATGGGGCAGATAATATAAGATGGTATATGTTATATGCATCTCCTGTATGGACACCGCTTAAATTTTCGGAAGCAGGTGTAAAAGAAGTACATTCTAAATTCTTTAATCCATTTAGAAACACTTATTCCTTCTTTCAAATGTATGCCAATGCCGATCATATCAATATGGAAGAATGTAATGTTGCTTATGAAAATAGAGAAGAAATTGATAAATGGTTAATTAGCAAATATAACAAGTTACTTAAAAAATGTACAGAAGCTTATGATAAATTTGATTTAAATGAAGTTGTCAAACTCATTACAAATTTTGTATCTGATGATTTATCAAATTGGTACATTAGACGTAATCGTAATAGATTTTGGTCTTCTGTATTAGATGATTCTAAAAAAGCTGTATATCAAACTACTTATGAAGTACTAGTTGGATTATGTGAATTATGTGCTCCAATCATTCCATTTACTACAGAAGAAATATATAAAGATTTAACAGGATTAGAGTCCGTTCATTTAGCTGATTTCCCTGTTTATGATGAATCAAAAGTGAATGAGCAAATCGAAGTAAAGATGGATTTAGTAAGAAATCTAATTTCTTTAGGTAGAAATGTTAGGGAAGAAGTTAAAATTAAAGTTAGACAACCTATTAGTGAAGTAATTATAGATGGTAAAAATGAAACAATGATTGGTGATTTAATTCCTTTGATTAAAGAAGAATTGAACGTTAAAAATATTCATTTTACTAAAAATTTAAATGAATACATGAATGTAGAAGTAAAACCTAACTTTAAGGTTTGTGGAAAATTATTTGGAGCTAACATGAAAGAATTCCAAGAAAAATTAACACATTTAACTGAAGAAGAAACCAATAAATTACAAAATAATGAATCTATATTTATGAATGTAGCAACGATAGAACATGAAATAACGCCTGAAATGGTTGAAATTCGCGTTTCTTCCAAAGAAGGTTTTAATGCTGCTTATGAAAATAATAATTTTATTATTTTGAATACAACTTTAACAGAAGAGTTAATTAAGGAAGGTATTGTACGTGAATTAATTAGTAAAGTTCAAAATTTAAGAAAAGAAAAGAATTTTGAAATAACAGATAGAATTTGTTTATATATCAGTGGTAGCAAAGAAATTATGGATATTGTGAATGAATATCAAGAGATGATTAAAAATGAAGTTCTAGCAGTTGCTATTGAAGAAAAAGATAATCTAAGTAATGACGTAGATTTAAATGGAAATAAAGTATGGATTGATGTAGAAGTGAAAGCATAAAACTATGCTTTTTCTTTTTTCTGTGATAAAATGAGTTATATGATTAGGGTGATGTTATGGATAGTGGCAAAATCATTGTAATAGAAGGTTCTTGTGATGGAGTTGGTAAAACAACGCAATATAATTTGTTAAAAGAAAGATTAATAGAAAATGGATATCATGTTGTTAATCATCATTTTCCTACTTATGATTCATATCAAGGTCTTTTTGTAGAGAAATATTTAAATGGTGAGTTTGGAAATATAAATGATCTATCTCCATATTTCGTAAATAGTTTATATGCCTGTGATAGAGCAATTACGTGGAATACAAAATTAAGTAAAGTCTATAATCAAGGAGATATTATATTGTTAGATCGCTATACTACTTCTAGTTTAATTTACCAATCCGCTTTAATAGATAATATAGAAGAAAAAAAGAAATTTATAGATTATGTATGTGATTTTGAATATAATAAGTTAGGTATAGTAAAACCAGATGTCGTAATATTTTTATATGCTTCTTTTGATTTAGTTACTAAAATTAGAGAGAAACGTAATAAAAATAGTATAGATGATATTCATGAGAGAAACTTGGAATTTATGAAAAAAGTTTACGATAATGCTATGTTTGTTGCTGATTATTTAAATTGGGAAAAGGTAAAGTGTGATGAAAATAATGAAATGAAAAGTATAGATTTAATTACAGAGAATATAGATACTATTATAAATACAATATTATAGAAATAAATATGAATTAAAAGTACTTGAAAAAAGTACTTTTTTGGTGTAAATCATATTTAATTATAAACTTTGAAATTTTACTTATGTGGATGTTTCTTTTACCTTTGGTAAAATATCTTCTAAATTTTTATCAAACAAAGGTTGTGTCCCTTTAATATAATAAAATGTTGTGCTTTTTTCATAATCATCAGCAATTTCTCCTGAAATAGGGTTTACAACAACTCCAACGACATTGTCTGGTTTTTCATACCAATTATTTTCTTTATCTCTTAAATACTCTTCTATAATATCAGCCCAAATATTTTTCATTACATTACCATCTTTTACAAGAGTATCACTGTTATCATCATATCCCATCCAAATTCCTAAAATAGCGTCTTTATTGTAACCAAAAATTAAATGATCCGTATTCGTCGTTCCGGTTTTAATTGCATAATCTTTTGTTAATTTAGCGGCAATATTAATACAAGTTGGATAAGCATAATCAATAAAATCTTTATTATAAGAGTTTTTTAGTAAATTATTTAAAATATAAACAAGACTTTGATTTAAAATTAAATTTTTGGTTTCTTTTCTTTCATATAAGACATTACCATCAATATCTTCTACTTTGGTTATAAAATAGGGCTCAATTTGATATCCTTCATTAGCAAAAGTAGCATAAGCTTTCATCATCTCTAAAATGTTAATTTCATTTGTACCAAGAGCCAAAGAAGGATTTTCCTCTAAATTAGATTTGATCCCTAATCTTTTTGCCATTTCTACTAAATTGTTTTCTCCTAAAAAAAGATGTGTTTTAACAGCATAAATATTATCTGAATAAGCAATTGCAGCTCCCATACTAATTGGTTTATTTGCGTAATTATCGCCATAGTTAGTAGGTGTATAAATTTTATTATTAGAAAAACTAAATGTTGTTTTTTCACTAGTAAAGGCTGTAGAAGCGGTAAATCCATTTTCTAAAGCCGCATAGTACAAAATAGGTTTTATAGTAGATCCAACTTGTCTAGAAGAAGAAGTAACTCGATTAAATTCACTTAAGCTGTAATCTTTCCCACCTGCAATGGCAACAATCTTACCTGTACTTGGATCCATTAAAACAGATGCAATTTGAAGATCACTATTGGATAAATATTTTTTAATTGTTGTATCCATTAATTTTTGAGCATCCATATTTAAATTGGTATAAATTCTAAGACCACCTGTTTCCATAAAAGAATTGGGAATACTTTTTAGCGTTTTTAATTCTTTTAAAACAGCATCTTCATAATACATTAAACTAGAAATATTTTCTTCACTGTTAGAGCCAACAAAAGTAAGTTCTGTTTGATAAGCATTTTGTTTTTCTCCTTCTGTAATGTATCCATTTTCTACCATTGCGTTTAGAATTAATAATTGTCTTTTTTTAGCAGCTTCATAATTGGCAATAGGGGAATAATTACTAGGGGATTTTGGAATACCAGCTAGAATAGAAGCTTCCGCTAAGGATAAATCTTTTGCATGTTTTCCAAAATAATAAGTGCTGGCATTTTCAATACCAAAAACACCACCATAATTAATAGTGTTTAAATAACCAGATAGAATTTCATCCTTTGAGTAATGAGCTTCTAACCTTAATGTAAGCAATGCTTCTTCCATTTTTCTTGCCCATTTTTTATCAAAATCTAGAAATAAATTTTTTGCGTATTGTTGGGTAATGGTACTCGCACCCTGTAAGGTTTTACCATTGGTAAAATTGATAAATAAAGCTTTGATAATTCTCATAATATCAAAACCAGTATGCTGATAGAAATTTTTATCTTCAATTGATAAAGTGGCATGAATTAAGTCAGGTGAAATATCATTTAAAGTAAGATCATCGTTATTTCCAGAAAACAAAGTATTATTTTCATCGTATAAATAAAATGTATTCGCACCACTAATGGATAGCTTTGGAGAAAAGTAGGCATATAATAGCAATCCAATATAAAACAAACAAAAAAGAATAATACATCCTGTTATAAATTGCATCCACTTTTTCATACGTTCACCTTCTAGATTTAGTATTCTAAAAAAAAGAAAAATTATTTATTTTTTAACTATATTTTTTTAACTTTTTCTATTATAATGATAATAGGTGATAATATGCGAGGCGTTCATTTACAAGGTTGTAAAAAAAAGTTACCAATTTTTAAAAATTATTTAAATCCAAATAAAATTTATATTCCTCTTTTAAGTGAATTAGACTATATTGTATATGTTAAAAAGAATGATTATGTCTATAAAGGAACTTTATTAGCGAAAACCAAAGGAAAAATAGTAAAAAAATTATTTAGTAGTGTATCTGGTTTTGTAGAAGATATTGTTTTGAAAGATAACACTAAATATATTGTCATCAATAATGACTTGAAAGAAAAAATAGAAAAAAAAATCAATCCTAAAAAAGAAATTCAAAAACTTACAAAAGAGGAATTTATTACAACTTTAAAAAATACTGGCATCATTGGTATGGGTGGAGCTGGATTTCCAACTTATGTAAAATATGAAACAGAAAATTTAAAAACACTGATTGTCAATGCTGTAGAATGTGAGCCATTCATTACAAGTGACTATTGTTTATTAAAAGAAAAAACAGAAGAAATTTTACTTTGTATTGATGCCATTATGGAAATTAATCAATTAGAAGAGGCTTATATAGCTATTAAAAGTAATAACAAAGAACTAAAAAAATGGATTCAAACTTACTTAGGTACTTATGTTAAAATTAAATTAGTCTGTGTTCCTAATTTATATCCAATGGGTTGGGAAAAAAATTTAGTTCGTTATATTAAGAAAATGACTTATCAAAAATTACCAAGTGAAAAGGGAATTGTTGTAAATAATGTATCTACCATTTATGCTATTTATCAAGCTTTAAAATTTGAAAAACCTTTAATAGAAAGAGTAATTACAGTTACTGGTAATATGGTCAAAAATCCATGTAATATGTTAGTAAAAGTAGGAACAAGAGTAGAAGAAATTTTAAGTCAAGTCAGTTTAAAAAGAAATGAAGAAATTTCTATTTATTTAGGAGGACCAATGATGGGACAACCTGCTACTTTATATTCCATTATAACAGGTAGTACCAATGCTGTTATGATAGATGCTTATAAAGAAGAACAAGAAAAAAAATGTCTTCGATGCTCTAAATGTGTTCAATATTGTCCTGCTTTTTTAGAACCTGTTTTGATTAAAGATGCAAAAGTGGAAGAAGTTAAAAAATATCATCCTGAAAAATGTATTGAATGTGGAATTTGTTCATATATTTGTCCTGCTCATATTCCACTTAGAGAAAAAGTAAAAGAAGCAAAAAAGGGAGGGTGTAAATAATGAAGAAAATTCATTTAAAAAATGGTCCATTTTTAAAAAGTAATCAAAATAGTGACAAAATGATGTTTCATCTTCTTATTTCATTAATTCCGATTATTCTTTTTACGTTTTATAAAAATGGTATTTATTTATATCTAAAACAAGAAGTAAATTTATTTGGAATGTTTTACCCTTTGTTTTTTATTTTGATTGGAAGTTTTTCAAGTTTTTTCTTTGAAACACTTTATCATAAAATTTTTTTACATCAAAATTTAAAAGAATCTATTATAGGAAACTATGCATATATGCCAGGTCTTTTTATGAGTCTGGTATTGCCTCTTAGCACACCAATTTCTATTTTGATAATGGGAACATTATTTGCTATTATTTTTGGAAAAATGTTATATGGTGGTTTTGGCAATAATATTTTTAATCCAGCTTTAATAGGATGTTTATTTGTAATGACACTTTATTCCACTCAAATAGGAAGTTATGCCAATTCTTTTGAAATTGATACCATTTCAAGTGCAACCCCTCTTACGAATATGTCACTAGTAGATAAAGTAAATTATCGTAATGTAGTGAAGCCTTATGGAAATTTATGGACTTTCTTTTTGGGAATGATTCCAGGTAGTGTAGGGGAAACATGTAGTTTACTTATTTTAATTTCATTCTTATATTTAGCTTTTACAAAAACGATTAAAATACGTATTCCTATTTTTTATGTTGGAACAGTATTTATTTTAACCTTTTTCATTGGAAGAATGAATGGATTATCTATTTGGTATCCATTATTTGAAATTTTATCAGGTGGATTATTATTTGGCGCTGTTTTTATGGCAACAGATCCAGTTACTAGTCCTGTTACAAAAATAGGACAAATTTTATATGGCGTTTTGTTAGGTATTTTAACCGTTATGATAAGGTCATGTACTTCAGCACCAGAAGGAGTAATGACTAGTATTTTAACCATGAATATGTTTGTTTTTATCCTAGATAAAATTGGTTCTACATTGAAAAGCAAAAATGATTGGATTATTATGATTTTAGTTATGGTTGGATTCATTTTTACGTTATCTTTATGTCTTGTAAATACATTAAATACTAAAAATGTTGATCATTCTTTTGAAGTAGTTTCCAAGGAAACAAAAGAAAATCAAACTATTTATGTTGTAAATCAAAAAGGAAATGGTGGTAATATTCGTATTCAAATTACACTAAAAGATCATCAAGTAATTGATTATGAAGTGTTATCTCATAATGAAACAAAAGCTTATTATAGCAAAGTAGAATCACAAAATTATATTCAAACATTAATAAAAGAAAGCAATCATTTAGAAGATATTGATACTGTAAGTGGTGCGACTATTTCTTCCAAAGCACTAAAAAAAGCCCTTGAAAATGTATTAGAATTAGAAGGTGTTTTATGAAAGAAAAAATAAAAAGTATCTTATCTTTAACAATCACAGCTTTTGTTTGTTCTCTTATTTTATATCTGTTGCATATTTATTTTTAGGAGGTGCTTATGAAAAAAATAATTCATGAAAATCCTATCTTTGTTTTACTTTTAGGGCTTTGTTCTGCTTTGGCAGTTACAACAAAGGTAGAAAACGCTATTTTGATGGGATGTTGTTTTATTATTGTAATGTTTCTTTCCTCTACGATTATTTCTATATTCAAAAGATGGATACCAAATAATGTTCAAATTCCTGTTTATATTTTAATCATTGCAACGATTGTGACCATTTTAGAAATTTTGCTTTCTCATTTTGCGCCTGCTATTGATAAAGTGTTAGGTATTTATTTACCTTTAATTGTGGTAAATTGTATTGTTCTTGGAAAATGTATGAGTGTTGCTAGTAAAAGCAGTGTTATAGATAGTATGAAAGATGCTTTGCTAACTGGATTTGGATACTTATTTGCTCTTTTAATGATTGCTTTGATAAGAGAAACACTAGGTAGTGGAACGATTACTTTAATGGACGCTAGTAGTGTAATAACTCATAAAAAATTGATTATTGTGTTATATAAAAATTTAAATCTTTTGCCATTATCTATTTTAGTAGAACCATCTGGTGCTTTTCTAGTAATTGCTTTTTTAATTGCTTTGTTCCAAAAGAAAGGAGAAAAACATGAATCTATTTAACTTATTTTTCACTTCTTTTTTAACAGAAAATATCATTTTAACAAAATTTTTAGGTATTTGTCCGTTTATTGGAACTTCTTCTAAAAGTAAAAATGCCATCAGTATGGGAATTTGCGTTACTTTTGTGGTAACTTGTTCTTCTATTTTAACTTATTTACTTTATCATTGGATTTTAGTACCAACGGATACAACATATTTACAAACCTTATTTTTTATTTTGATCATTGCTTCTTTTGTTCAAATGATTATGATTATCATGAAAAAAAAACAACCAAAAATATATTCTAGTTTGGGAATTTATCTTCCTTTAATTACTACAAATTGCGCTGTTTTAGGTATTGCACTTTTAAACATCAATAATGAATATTCTTTTTTAGAAATGATAGTTTATAGTATTGGTAGTAGTCTTGGTTTTACATTTGTTATTTACCTTTTTTCAACCATGAGAGAATATTTGGATAAAAAAGAATTGGGTGCTTTTAAGGGAGTACCAATCGCTCTTATTACAGCTGCCATTATGACTTTGATTTTTTCAAGATATGTTTAGTTATATATTATTATTTGTACTCATTGTTTTAACGATTTATTTGTATAAAAAGAATGGTAGTTGTTCTCATGATTGTAAAAATTGTAGGAGGATAAAATGATAGGAATATTACTAATTACTATATTCGCACTTTTGATAGGAATCATACTTACTGTTTTAGATCAAAAAGAGCCATCTAGAAAAGAAGAATATTTAAAAAGATTACCAGGTTTTAATTGTGGTGGATGTGGATATGGAAGCTGTGAAGGAATGGCAGAAGCTATGTGCAAAAGTATTGAAAATTATAAAAAATGTAAACCTTTAAAAGGTGAAAAATTGAAAGAAATGGAAGAGTATTTAGATGGAAGAAATCATTGATTTATGTAAAAAAATAGATAATCATGTAAGAATTAGAAGGCAAGGCTATGGTGATTATAAAGATGAGAGATGGTATTCACTAGTTGCAGAATTGAAAAATACAATAACTGTTTACTTTGAACATAAAGATTTAGAATCTGTCACGGTTTGTAACTTGTTCAATTATTTATACAGTATATCTAGTTTTAATATTCCGGAAGTAAATGAAATATTATTGAAAGCCAATTATAGTAAAAAATTAGAGACTGAGACAAAAAAAATAATGGATAAAATCAATAGGCAAGATAATATGACTGCTCAGGAATATAGTTATGCTCAATTTTTATTAATTCATGGTTTTATCAACGAATGTAAAGTGTATTGGTGTAATTTACTATTAAAAGCTTTAGTAGATGGTAAGTTTCATATAGAGTATGCTGATCTAGAAGATTTAATTATTTTATATTTTAAAGATTTAATTAAAAAGGAGTATTCTCTACAAGATGTAGAAATTTTCATCTGTCCTTTTGAAGAAGATAACAAAGATGGTAAAGCTTATTTTAATAAAATTTTCATTAATGATAGATTAATAAAGGTTTTATGTGAAAATTTTAGTGCTGACAATTTATTTGAGCTTATGAGAGTTGTTTTTCATGAGGCGACGCATGTCCATCAATCTTTTAGGGTTAAGAATGGAGAAATATCAAAATTCAATTCAATTTTAATCAAGGATATTCTTTTATGCCAAATACTAGATGATGTGGATTATTATGGTAAAAATTATATGCTTTTGTCAATAGAAAATGAAGCACTTATGATGGGAGACGAACTGGCACTGAAATATTTGAAATTTTTAGATTTACAAATTTCAAATGAATTAGATAATGGAATAACCGGTGAAATAGTTGTTAGCGATCGTCTTCTTCGCAATTTATTTAGAGCAGATAAGGAAAAACTCGTTAATATAAATGAATTATTTGACATGTTTGATTTAAATAACTTTAATATAGACTATTTTAAAGAGTATCCTCAGTTAAATTTGGAATACATTGCTGAAACTACTCCTGTCACATTAACAGTGGATGGATACAAATGTTGTTTTGATACTACTTCCATTAGAAAAAGGACATTAGAGGAAATAGAAGAAGAGTACCAAGGGTATTTAAATGGTACTTTAAAATTAAATGGAAAAAAAGAAGAAATAATACAGTATTTTAATTATTTAAAAAGTACTTTAGGAGAAGAAGGAAAAAATTTCAGATGTTCTAAATAAGTAAAGGGTATTTATTTTAGTAAAAAAAGGATGAGATAGATGGAAGAAATCATTGATTTATGTAAAGAAATAAAATATTGTGGTACAAAATGTAAATCTTGTGGTGGAACCATAAAAAATTGTAGTTGTTCCTATTGTGGTAAAAAAAGTGAAGAATTAGAACAACTGGTTTCAAAATTAAGTGAGAAATTAGATATCTTAAAAAAAGATGATGACTTAAATTATGTTCCGGTATGTCAATTGTTTAATTATTTATATAATATTAAAGAATTCCATATTCCTGAAGTAGATGAAATATTAGGAAAAGCAAATTATGGTAGCAAATTAGAACATGAATTAGAAAAAATAGTTGCTAAAGAAAATAGTTCTCAAAATATTAGTGTATCAGAATATGAGTTAGTTGATTTCCTTTTATTAAATGGCAATTTAAAAAATTATAAAGTTAATTGGTGTAATTTTTTAATAAAAGCTCTAGCAAACAAAAAATTTCATATAGAATATGAAGATTTAGAAAAATTACTTATTATGTATTCTGAGGAGTTGTTGAACGAAAAATACCAAATAGATAATGCAAAATGTATAATTGAAAACTTTCCTAAAAAGGAGCAACATGGTAAAGCCCGAAAAAACAAAATGCATATTGATAAAGATTTAGTTAATAAGCTGTATCAAAACTTTAATGGTGACAATATGTTCAAAGTATTTAATGCAATATTTCATGAAGCGACACATGTCAGTCAATATTTTCGACGAATCAACAACAACATATCATTTTATGATTTAATTTTGACAAAGGATTATATTTTAAGAAATTACTTAAATGACTATTACGATAATAATTATTATTTATCTTCTGAAGAAATAGAAGCACATATTGAAGGTTATCAGACTGCCTTAAGTTATGCTGACTTTCTAGGATTAACAATTTCCGATGAAATAAAAAAAGAGGAATCTTATAAAATTGAAAATTTAAAGAAAATTATTACCAACTTAAATAGAAAATATCAAGGAAATTATGTTTCAATAGATGATTTGATTCAAAAAATTTTATCTCCAGAAATGCTTAAAGAATATCCTCAATTACAATTAGAATATGTAATTGAAAATGGTTATATTAGAAGAAAAACATTAGAAGAAGTAGAAGAAGACTATCATAATTATTTAAATGGTACTTTAAAATTAAATGGAAAAAAAGAAGAAATAGAATATTATTTTGATTCTTTAAAAAATACTTTAGATAGTAGTAAAAGAAAAAAAATTTAATATTCTTTTTTTGTTATCTTGAATAAACAGATTCACAGGCATTCCTTATTTGTCTTCATATAATAGAGGTAGATATGAGGTGAATAAAATGGAATTTAATGAAAAAATCAAACGCTTAGAAGTAAATCAAAAGTTGCAAAATAGATTAAAAGAAATTGGCATCTATAACACAATTCCTTTAATAGGTCCTACTGGCCCAGCTGGAAAAGGTCTTAATATTTTAGGAAGTTATGACACTCTAGAAGACTTGAAAAATTATCATCCAATAGGAAATATGGGTGACTGTTATATGGTGGATGGAAATCTTTATGTATGGAATGAAGATAAAAAAGATTGGTCAAATGTAGGAAATATTCAAGGACCAACTGGTAAATCAGAAAAAATTATTGTTCGCACTACAACTACAGGAGAAGAAGATGAAGAAGCACAAGTAATAGATACACAAGTAGAAGATGAACATTATTTAGATTTTATTATTCCAAGAGGTAAAAAAGGGATACAAGGAGAGCAAGGTTTAATAGGCCCCACTGGTCCACAAGGGGAGATTGGACCACAAGGGCCAAGCGGTGAAGAAGGACCGACTTCTCATCCCGCAGTATTATTTGTTAGTTATGCTGAAACAAATTATTCTAGAACTATGCCAATTCAAGAAAGCAAAATGATACCAGCAGATAATAATATTTTTTATATTCCAAATAATACAGATATAACTATCATACAAGAAGGAACATATGAAATTACTTTGTGTGGAATTATATCTGGTGTCACAACATCTAATGGTGGTATTTTTTTATTGAATGATGAAACCGGAAAAGTCGTTCAAGACTTATCCTTTAATTTACCAGCTGGGAATACCTCAGTAGTTAATTTTTCAGAAGTCATTATTACCGATTTAAAAGCCTCTACCACGTTATCTGTAAGATGTGGAATTACGGGGGATCAAAGTATTTCTGGTATCAAATTTACTTGTGTAAACTTAGTGGTTAAAAAATTTAAGATGTAAAAAAAAGAGAATTTTTCTCTTTTTTTGGGTTTAAAAATTTATCGAATGGAAGAACTGTTATTAATAGATAGAATACTATACATAAAAAGAACATCCTTATTGTTAAAATCAACATATTCATTTAGTATTTTAGGAGAAATATATCTAGTGTCAATAACAGTGATTTTATGATATTCTTCTATCAATAATGGAACCAAACTACTTCCATAAGAATCTCTAAATACAATTAACTCTTTATCGCTCATATTATCATTTATGATATCTATGATAGCAACCGCTCCTGACAAATAAATATCATATTTATCATAAGAATTGATTTTAGTTAAATCATAAACTTCTGTTTCTTTTTTTGTTTCATAATTGTAAACTTTACTATTTTGAATGGTTTCATTTGTTAAAATTTGAATTGTATCATTTTGTTTAGTTACTGGTAATTGAAAAGCATAGGCCCCTTTAAAAGAAGTAATTTCTTTTTGCTCATAGTAGTTAGAGATTGAAAAATGCATTTGACTTGCTATTTCATTAGCTACTTTTTTTAAATTTTCCTGTTTCCAATGAGTATCTGTTTTATAATAATCATCCAAATTTAGTAAAGGAAAAATATCAATATATTGAAAAGAAGGTAATTCTTGTTTCATTTTATTTTCCATTTTAATATAATCCAATTTTAAATTTCCATTATCAACAAAATAATTTTTGTCTGGAATAATTGTAAAATAAATAGAGTTATTTTTTAAATAATTATTTTTGATAGAATTCATTTTGTCTGTTAAATTAGAAACAGAGTTTTCATTGAAAGGAAAAGTTTGCTCTATTATATAATCCTTGTAAAGATATAAATTGTTATAATTTTTTTTCAAATTTAGTTCTAATTCTACTTTTAATTTTCTAAATTCATCTCTTTTTATAAATTGATCAGTAGTATAAGTATCAAATTTTTTAAAAAAAGTTCCGTCTATTATAGTTTGAGTAGAAAGAGTGGGAAATTGCTCTAATTTTCTACGTTCAGAGATGGAAATTTCTTCATCTTTTTTTAGTATATTTATGATGAAAAAGAAAACTAACAAAGATGAAAATAAAAGTGTTACAACAACATTTTTTATTTTATCACTCATATTTACCTCCTAAAATCTAAAATATAAAAATGGATTATATGAATTATCAATTAAGTAAGCAGTAACAAGAAATAGTAGTATCACAATAAAGATGGGTTCTAATAAATTACATAAATAATTCCAGAATTTGTTTGCTCTTAATTTTTCCACCAAATTTTTTAAAATAGGGGTAGAAGTAATAAGAGCAATGATAAAAACAAAGAAATAACTTTTGAAATAGTAAATAGTGAAGTTATTGATCAAAACACTCGTTTGAAAACCAAATAGTCCTGTAATACTTTGCCATGCTTCTTTTAAGGTAGAGGCCTGAAAAATAAGAAAACTAATCATTACTAGAAATAAAACATAGACTCTCCTAATAAGACTAGGTAATTTTTCTAAATATTTGTTTAAATATACTTTTTCTATGATTAATAAAATTCCAAAAAAAAGTCCCCATAGAATAAAATTCCAACTAGCACCATGCCATATACCAGTTAATAACCAAACAATTAAAATATTTCTTAATAATTTATATGTTCCAACTCTATTTCCTCCTAACGGTATATAGACATAATCTTTAAACCAAGAACTTAATGATATATGCCATCTATGCCAAAATTCGGTAATGCTTTTAGAAATGTAGGGATAGTTAAAGTTTTCCAAAAAGTGAAATCCAAACATCCTACCAAGACCAATTGCCATATCAGAGTAAGCTGAAAAATCAAAATAAATTTGTAACATATAACTAATACCAAATAACCAATAAAGGAGGATACTCCTTTCATCAACTAAATGAAATTTTGTACATAATTCTCCTAACATATTAGCAATCAATACTTTTTTAGCTAAGCCAATGGTAAATCTTTTTACGCCATAAGAAAAATTTTCAAAACTGTGTGTTCTATCTTTTAATTCTTTTTCAATAGTTTCATATCTTACAATAGGACCTGCTATTAATTGGGGAAATAAAGAGATGTAAGTTGCTAATGTTAAAAAATTTCTTTGGGCTTTTACGTTACCTCTATAGACATCAACCATATAACTAATTATTTGAAAGGTGTAAAAGGATATTCCTATCGGTAATGCTAGATGAAGAAGGGATAAATTGAGGTGAAATAATCCATTTAGATTAGAAATTAAAAAGTCAGTATATTTAAATAAAATAAGCAATAAAATGGGAATAAATAGGGTAATTTGTAAAGTGGTTTTAGACCTGTATTTTTCAATGAAAATTCCCCCAATATAAGCCACTATTATTTCAAAAAGCATTAAAAGTAAATAGTTAGGTTCTCCATAAAAATAAAAGAAAAGAGAGAAAATAAACAGAACAAAGTTTTTCAATTTTTTAGGGGATAGGAAATATACAATTAGTACGATTGGTAAAAAGTAATATAAAAAACTAATACTAGTAAATAACATTTTTTTCTCCTTTCAAAAAGGCACCATTTAAGGTGCTTTTTATTCAACGATCATTTCAGGCGGAAGTTCTATAACTTCTTCATTTGATTTTTCTAATTCTTTTCCAATTTGATTATTTACATATTTTTTGAAACCTTCATATACTGGTTTTGCAATATCTTCGCTAGACATTACTAGAAAGATAATGTTACCACTATTTGTAATATATAATTTTTCTGCACTTACACAAATCCAACGACGCATATCAATGTTATCTAACATTTCTTGTTTTAATTTTTCAACATCAGATGTTTCTTTTACTTTTACTACAGCAACAGAATAAGCTTGTGCATTCATCATTGGAAGAGAAACAACAAGTGATTCGATATTCTCATTAGATTGTAAGCCTGTATAACTAGTTACTTCATCCATATTTCGAACATCAATGGCAACTGTTTCAAGACTTGGTAATTCTTCTTCTAAATCTTTATAGATAGTATTAACCATTTTAATCATATCATTCGTATTATAAGTATTTTTTTCTCCTTTTTTATTTATTCCAATTAATATTCCAATTGCAACAATCACAACTAAAATCATGATTCCAATTATTATATTTTGTTTTTTCATCATCATTCTCCTATCTTTCTATCCAAATTATAACATAGTCAAATGATGAAGTAAAGGTCAAAAAAATTCTAGGTTTTCTAGAATCTTTATTTAAAATTGATTTTTATCGTTTTGGTAATAATATCACTATAAGAGAAGGATAGTCGATTGGTATGATTTTCTACAATAAAAACTTTATTATATAATTCTTTGATAATAACATCATAAGTTTCATATTTATTTCTTCCTAAACTATATTGAATAATTGCTTCTTCTCCAAGGTGTTCATTTAATTTTTTTTTAACAAGATCAGTATTCATTTTTCCCCCTATCTAGGATATCCAACATACATGGTCCCTTTTGTTTTAATACCACCCATTCCATTACATCCATATTTTGTATTTTCTAAAATCTCTTTTAAATTAATATCTTCTGTAATATCCGATAAACTCATTTTAGTAGCAATAATAGCAGGATCTAAAGCATGAATATTTACTCGTTTCGGACTAGAAGCAAAATTAGCGCCTGCTTTAATTAATTCTTCATAATTAGATTGACACCCTCCTGCTATAATGATTAATTTTTGATGAGAGTTTTCAAATTTTCTAGCTTCTTTAATAGCATCTACATAGTATTTACTATATTTATAATTATCTAAATTAGAAATATCTCCTTTTTTTCTGTAATAAGCATCGTGTCCTGTAATTACCACGATATTAGGATTATATTCTTCTAGTAAATCCTGAATTTTAGATGCTATATTTTCTTCTTTTTCTAAAATACCAACTGCCCAAATATTGATATTTTCATAATATTTTAGGCATCGATTTAAATATTCTTGGTCACTATCAATATGTAGAATTTTACCAGGAAGATAAAAATAATCATTTCTTTCTAAAACATCTGGTTTAATTCTATCTAAAAATTCTTGTTCTTCTTTATCTATGACACCATCATATTTTTTTAAATCTATCTCATTACAATCAGCAAATAATCTAACACTTGTTCCTTTTAAATAATAAATATTATCTTCAATTCTAATAATTTTAAATACAATATCGTTTTGATAAGAATTTCTAGTTACTAAATCCCCAATTTTAAACATAATATCACCAATTTACTATATGATTTTTAAAAAAAATTAGAACAAACTATGTTATAATAGAAAAGGATGTGAGAGTATGGAAGAACAAAATTTTGGAAAATTATTAAAAGAAATTAGAAGAAAAAATCATTTAACACAAAAGGATTTGGCAGAAAAATATCATGTAACTTATCAAGCAGTTAGTAAGTGGGAACGCGGATTAAATTTACCAGATAGTTCTTTAATTAGACAAATTAGTAATGATTTTCATATTAGCTTAGAAGATTTATATGATGGAAAAGTAAGAAAAAAGCCAATAAAAAAATATATTCCACTCCTTTTTATTTTATTAATTTTAGGGATTGGAATCTTATTCTTTTTAAAGAAACAAAACGATTTTGAATTTAAAACATTAACTACAACATGTGACAATTTTAATATATCAGGTAATATTGCTTATAATGCTAAAAAGTCGGCTATTTATATTGCTAATATTGAATATTGTCAAGAAGATAAAACAGAATATAAAAAAATAGAATGTACTTTATATGAAAAAGAAGATAATATAGAAAAAAGAATTAGTACATATTCTTATCAAGATGATAAAACAATCCATTTAAGTTCTTTTTTAAAAAAAGTAACATTTGTAGTAGATAATTATGAAAATGATTGTAAAATATATGAAAAAAATAAATTATATTTAATGATATATGCTACCGATAAAGAAGATCATATATCTACTTATCAAATTCCCTTAACATTAGAAGAACATTGTAATTAGCTCAACTTCAAGTTGAGCTTTTTTCAACCAATTCGTTATTGATTTATTTTCAACAAATCGATAAACTAACCATGACATGAAAGGAGAGAGTTTTATGAAAAAAATGATAGTGATGGTATTGACTGCGATTATTGTTCTATTTCTTTTATTATTTTTTTATTTTTCTTCCCGTCTTCCATTACCAACAGTTTCAGAAGGAATTAGAGGTACTTTTGGAATTGATAAAAATATTAACGAAGAAACGATTGATCATTATTTAAATCGTAAGGATACCGTCTATCGAGATATGCGAATGTTAAAAGATCCTGGTAATTATGAAGCAATAGGTGGAGATTCCTATCTTTCGGGTTTTGTTGAAGGATTTGAAGTAGTTCCATACCCTTACATAGTGAATGTAAGCAACTTGCCATCAGAAGTAGGTGATAGTTATACAGGAAAAACTTTATTTACAGAAGAAAATGGAACTTATAAAGCTAACTATGAAGAGTCCATGTCAATTTTAGAATATTTATTTCCAAAAGATAAAAATATTTTCTTGATGTGCGGAGGCGGTGGATATGCTGGTATGATGAAAAACATGTTAGTGTCGTTAGGATGGAATGAAAATAAAATTTATAACATAGGTGGTTATTGGTATTATCATGGAAACCATAATGTTTTAGTAAAAAATGACCATTTTTCAGCAACAACTTATGATTTTTGGAAAGTACCATATCATGATATTAATTTTGAACAGTTACATGAGGTTAAATGAAAAAATTTGTAATTTTAATTTCTTTTGTTAGTATTCTTTGCCTTTTATTTTACTTCAATCAAAAAAACGAGCCATTTGCTTTAGAGGAAAAGTATTATCAAAATAAAATAGAAGAAATTCAAACAGATACTTTGAATACATTACTAGAGAATAAGGAATCCTTTGTGTTACAGGTTTATCAACCGATGTGTATTACTTCCTCTAATTTAGAAAAGGTAATTCAAAATTTTGAAGAAAATAATTCTCTATATATTTATAAAATAACCTTTTCTTCTTTAAAAAAAACACCGTTAGAAAAAGTAATATCCTATTATCCTTCTTTCGTTGTTATAAAAAATGGTAAAGTTGTAGATTATTTAAAAGCGGATAAAACAGAAGATATCATTTATTACGAAGAGGAAGAAGCTTTTGAAAATTGGCTTTCGCGTTACATCATAATAAAGAAAAATTAAAGAATTTATTTTATTTAGAAGAAAGCATATTCTTCTTTTTTTTTCATATTTTTAACTAGAGGTGAATTATGAAAAAGGGATGGATCTTATTATGTTTATTTTTAATATTGATACCAAATGTAATGGCAAGTGAAACATTAAGAGTAGATGGAGAAGCAATAGAAAGTACATTAGCGAATCATGCTAAAAGCGCTATTTTACTAGAAGCTAAAACAGGCAAAATTCTTTATGAAAAAAATTCTCATGAAAAACTAGCGCCAGCTTCTATGACTAAAATAATGAGTATGCTATTAATAATAGAAGCCATTGAAGATGGACATTTGTCATGGAACGAAATGATTACTGTTTCTGAAAGAGCAGCTTCTATGGGAGGAAGTCAAATTTTACTAGAAGTAGGAGAACAAATGAGTGTATCTGATTTGTTTAAAGGAGTTGCGGTTGCGAGTGGAAATGATGCGGTTGTTGCTTTAGCAGAAGCAGTAGCAGGCACAGTAGAAGATTTCGTTGCCATGATGAATAATAAAGTAAAAGAATTAGGACTTACAGATACAAACTTTAAAAATCCTCATGGATTAGATGATGCCAATCATTATTCTACTGCGTACGATATGGCATTTATAGCGAGAGAATTAGTAAAACATGAAAAGGTTTTAGAATTTACTGGCATTTATGAAGATTATTTACGAAAAGGTACTGATAGAGAATTTTGGTTAACCAATACCAATAAATTAACACGTTTTAAAGCAGGAGTAGATGGTCTTAAAACAGGTTATACTAGTGAAGCAGGCTATTGTCTTACTGCTACCATGAAAAAAGATAATATGCGTTTAATTTCAACTGTTATGGGAGAAGAATCTAGTACTATAAGAAATACTGAGATATCGGCTTTATTGGATTATGGATATGCAAAATATAAAATGATTGAAGTAATGAATCCTAATACGGTTATATCAAAAGAAGAAATTGAACTAGGAAGACAAAAATATGTAGAAATTGTTCCGAAAGATAGTTCTGTTATTGTTACCGAAAAAACAAATAAAATTGGTGAAATTTCTTATGATGTTGAATTAAATCCAATTCAATCACCAGTAAATGTCGGAGATGTGGTTGGAAAATTAATGCTAAAAAGTAATAATGAAGTAATAGACGAACTAGAACTTACTGTCAAAGAAAATGTGGAAAAAGCAAATATTTTAGAATTATATGGACGTTATCTAAATGATATAATTAGTGGAAATATTAAGTTTTAAATTGCAAAAAGGTCTATTATAGCGTATACTGAATGTAGGTGGTAAAGATGGGATATTTTTGGTTAGGCGTTGTAATTTTTTTATCCATGATAGAAGCAGCTACTGTAGATGTAGTAACCATTTGGTATGTTGTTAGTGGTGTAGCAACCATTGTGTTATCTTTCTTTGTTGATAATTTTATTTTACAATTTGCTCTTTTTACAATTCTTGGAACAATTTTACTATTTACAACAAGACCACTTGTAAAAAAAACATTAAAAAGTAAAAATATTAAGACTAATTTTGATCGCGTAATTGGTATGGAAGGTATTGTAACAGAAGACATTTCTTTGACATCTATTGGTGAAGTAAAAGTGGATGGTAAAAGATGGAGTGCTATTAGCGAAGAAGAATTAAAAAAAGGTACACCAGTTATCATTCTCTCTATTGATGGAGTGAAATTAAAGGTAAAAAAAGTTGAAAATTAGGAGGTATTTATGGAGATATTTATTATTTTATTAGTTTTAGTTGTGGTTCTTATTATTCCAAATATTAAGATTGTTCCACAAGCAAAAGCATATGTTATTGAAAGATTAGGTTCTTATAATGAAACTTGGAAAAATGGATTACATGTTAAAATCCCATTTATTGATAGAATTGCAAATATTGTAACACAAAAAGAAATTGTAAAAGATTTCGCACCACAACCAGTTATTACGAAAGATAACGTTACTATGCAAATTGATACAGTTGTTTATTATCAAATTACAGATGCCAAATTATATACTTATGGAGTAGAACATCCTGTTTCTGCTATTGAAAATTTAACAGCTACCACTCTTCGTAACTTAATTGGTGAATTAGAATTAGATCAGACTTTAACATCAAGAGATATTATTAATTCTAAAATGAGAGCAATCTTAGATGAAGCAACAGATCCTTGGGGTATTAAAGTAAACAGAGTAGAAGTTAAAAATATTATTCCGCCAAGAGATATTCAAGAAGCAATGGAAAAACAAATGCGTGCTGAAAGAGAAAGAAGAGAAAAAATCCTACAAGCTGAAGGGGAAAAGAAATCTAGCATTTTAATTGCGGAAGGTGAAAAAGAAAGTGCCATTTTAAGAGCGGAAGCAAAGAAAGAATCTCAAATTAAAATTGCGGAAGGTGAGGCAGAAGCTTTACTTAAAATGAAACAGGCAGAAGCAGATGGTATTAAATTATTAAAAGAAGCAAAAGCAGATCAAGCTGTTCTTGCTATGAAAAGTTTTGAAGCTTTAAAAGAAGTAGCAAATGGTCAATCTACGAAATTAATTATTCCATCTAATCTTCAAGATGTTGCTAGTATTACATCAACTATCAGTGAAATGTTAAAGAAATAATCAATTTATTTCTTTTTTTCATATACTTTAATAGGTGATAATATGATAGGAGTTTTATTAAGAGATAATGATAAATATACTTTGAATAAGGAAATAAAATCAGTAATAGATCATTATCATAAAATATGTATTGGAGTTTATCCTAATAGTTTAGAAGAATTTATAGAAATAACGAAATTATGTGATGGCTTTATTTTACAAGGAGGAAATGATTATACAGATTTAGAAATAGAATTTGTCCGATATTTGTATGAAAAAAATATTCCAACTTTAGGTATTTGCTTAGGAATGCAAATGATGAGTGTAATAAATGGAAAATTGGAATTATTAAATAATTTTAATCATCAAAAAAATGATTCATATGTTCATGAAATTTTGATTGTTCCAAATAGTAAATTATATTCTATCTTAAAAAAAGAAAAAATTATGGTAAATAGTAGGCATATAGAACATATTACAAATACGTTTTTAAGTGTAAGTGCCAGAAGTAGTGATTCTATAATAGAAGCAGTAGAAGATAAAAATAAGAAATTTTTTATAGGAGTTCAGTGGCATCCTGAATCTATTATGGATGACAATAGTATTCAATTGTTTCAAAGTTTTTTTGATAGCTTGATTTGTTAAAAAGATACTTGCAAATAAATTACAATTTTGGTAAGATAGATATGTAAATAAAAATAGTAATATAGTTTGTGGATAGCAAATTTTTAGTGTTTGCTATATGCAAACGGGGGGGGGGTATTTTAAATACCTCTTTTTTAAAATTTGATTGTAATGTTGTAGTTTACGTTTAAATTTAACTATGATAAACTGTATGAAGAATAGAAAAATACAAATAATAAAAGAAGTGAGGAGTATAATATGAAGAAAAAAGGATTTACATTAATAGAATTATTAGCTGTAATTGTGATATTATCAGTGATTACATTAATCACAATACCCATGATAACAAATGTCATAGAAGAAAGTAAAAAGAAAGCATTAGTATCTAGTGTAGAAGCTGTATTAGATTCAACAGAATATTTTACAATGAGTCATGATACAGGAGTCTATGAATTTTTGTTTGATGAAGAACATCAAGGAAGTACCATAAAGGGAGAAAAACTAGAATATAAAGGAAATATAGATGGAGAAGGAAAACTTTATTTAGATAAAGAAGGAAATACAAGTATATGTATTTCAAATGACAAATATTATGCATATAAAAACTATAATAGTGGAATTATCGTAGGAGATAAAAAAACTGGAAATTGTATCATAGGATTTGATGCTTTAACAAATAAATATGTAGCAATGTTAGACAATGGAACAGGAACTGTTAGCAATGTTTATTCCAAAGATGAAGTTGATAATTTAGTAGGTAATTTAAATACAGAAATAACAAATATGAAAAGTAGTATTGAAGAGTTACAAAATGATTTAAATACGATACCTAAAACAATTGATTATAATAATCTATTGGGGAAAATTACAAGTGATGGTAATATAACTATACAATATGATTGCTGGTTAATAGGTACAGTTGGTGCAAACTCTTCAGAACCTACTTATATCAGGTATGGTGGAAGTGACGGTACTACTATTTACAATTCTCAGTATAGCAATGCCGTAATATCTGTATCGTTATATGTTAAGGCAAACACAAAATTATATATTAGAAGCGGATCAAATGTATCATTAAATATGTTTGGTTTAACATCATAATTAGCTTAATTTGTAAAGGAAAGACCAATTTTGAAAATCATTCTGTGATAAAAATTTCTAATAAGAATTTCCTTATTGATCTGGAAAAACAATTGTCAAAAAGTATATTTCATGTTATAATGAGTTTGCTAGATAGCTCTAGTTTAAGAAAAACCTACAAGTTAACGATTGGAAGTTTAATTCTAAAATGGTGTTGAATGCTCTAAAGAGAATCCTAAAATTTTAGATGTAACATCCCCCTGGGAGATCAGGTTTTATCGTTAAGGAGCTATTTAGCTTTTTTTTTGACAAAAAATATGCTATAATGAGCATATGATATGGAGGCTTTACCATGAGTAAAAAAAAGAAAAGAAAAGAAACAAAAAAAGAAAAAAATAATTACTCGTATGAACTAATTGGAGTATTGTTAATCTTAATTGCTTTAATCGGTTGTGTTCCAAATACAGGAATAGCAGGCAGTGTCATTGGAAGCTTTGCCATGTTCTTAGTTGGATGCTGGTATTTGATTATTTTAATTGGTTTAATTGTCACTGGAATTTATATGATTATAAAAAGAGAAAAACCAGAATTTTTTACATCAAAATTAATTGGTTTATATATTATATTTATAGGAATTTTGGTTTTATCTCATATAAAATATATTGAAAATCCGGATTTAATTGGCTTTCAAATTATTGAAGAGACAGTCAATAATTTTATGTCAACGACAAATCGTGTTAATATTGGTGGGGGAATGATTGGTGCCATCTTTTCAGCACTATTTACATGGTTATTTTCTATTAAGGGAACACGTATTGTAACATGGGGATTAATTGTTTGTGGCATCATTATGTTTACAGGAATGTCTATTGTAGATGCTGTGAAGGCAATTACTTCTAAAATAAAAATACAACGTACAAAAGAAAAAGAAAAGAAAGATAAAAAAGAAATCAAAGCAATTGAAGAACATTATGAAAATGATAATAAAAAAGTAATATCTTCTGTAGATGATTTAATCCAAAAAGCACCAGAAGAAACTCCAGTGGTAGAGATAAAAGAAGAAGTTAAAGAAGTCGAAGAAATGGATACAAAAGGGTATGTTTATCCATCCATTAACCTTTTAAATAAACCATCTAAAAATAAAAATTCAGAAAGTAAAGAAACAATCAATCATAATGTTGATGTTTTGCATCAAGTGTTTAAAGATTTTGGATTAGAAGGTAGGGTAGTAGCAATTAATCCAGGACCAGCTGTTACACAATATGAAATGGAAATTAAGTCGGGAACAAGACTAAGTAAAATATCCTCTATTCATAGCGAAATAGCGTTAGCTTTAGCAGCAAAGGATGTTCGTATTCAAGCTCCAATACCTGGAAAATCAACAATCGGTATTGAAATTCCGAATAAGGTAACTTCTATGGTTACAGTTCGTGAAATATTGGAACAAATTCCAAAAAGCAAGGCAGACTCTAAACTAATGGTAACATTAGGAAGAGATATTATGGGTAGACCCCAATACTGTGAAATTAATAAAACACCTCACCTTTTAGTAGCGGGTTCTACAGGAAGTGGTAAATCTGTTTGTATTAATAGTATCATTGTTTCTATTTTAATGAGGGCAAAACCAGATGAAGTAAAACTTGTACTAGTAGATCCTAAAAAAGTAGAGCTTTCTATGTATAATGGAGTTCCACATTTACTGGCACCAGTTGTAACAGATCCAAAAAAAGCAAATATTGCTCTTAAAAAAATAGTTGTAGAAATGGAACATAGATATGATATGTTTAGTAATACATCTACTAAAAATATTGCTGGATATAATGCTTATATTGATAAGAAAAATGAAACTTTACCAGAAGAGGAAAAAATTCGTAAATTACCTTATATTGTTGTTATTATCGATGAACTTGCTGATTTGATGTTGGTTGCAGCAAAAGAAGTGGAAGATTCTATTATGCGAATTACACAGATGGCAAGAGCAGCCGGTATTCATTTAATTGTAGCTACACAAAGACCATCTACAGACGTTATTACAGGTGTTGTAAAGGCGAATATTCCATCTCGTATTTCGTTTGCTGTATCATCTTCTATTGATTCGAGAACAATATTAGACATGACAGGTGCTGAAAAATTATTGGGAAAAGGAGATATGTTATTTTTACCACAAGGGGAAAATACACCAATTCGTATTCAAGGAACTTTTATTGATGATGATGAAATTAAGAGGGTAGTGGATTACACCATCAAGCAACAAATTGCCCGTTATGATGAAACATTGCTTATGGATGATGAGGAAATGCATGCTACTTCTATGGTGGATCCAAAAGAAAAAGATGCTACAGAAGAACCTTTGTACAACGAAATTGTAGAATTTGTTGTTACAAGTGGAAAAGCAAGTGCTTCTTTATTACAAAGAAGATTCCGTTTGGGATATAATAGAGCCGCAAGAGCAATTGATTTATTGGAAGAAAGAGGTATCATTGGACCTAGTAATGGTTCTAAACCAAGAGAGGTACTTGTTAAATTAGAACAAAAAGATGAATAAAAATTTCACATAATCTTCAAATATTTTTCACATACTTATACTATACTGTGTATAGTGGAGGTGATAAATGAAGGTAAATTAAAAACAACAAAACATATATAATGAAAACAAACTCCTGAATATAAAAACGGATTTTATAAAATAAGACAATTAATGTAAATCAAAAATATACAAACTCCTAAAAAAGATAAAAACTGTACGAAAAAAGTACAGTTTTTTTAGGTATTTCACAAAAAAGATACAATATTATTATTGGAAGGGCTAGAAAGGCAAAAAATGAAAAAATATATAAAATTTATTCCAATTATGATAGGAATTATTGTAGTAGTTTTGTTTTTAAATAAAAAGGAGACGAAGATAGAAACGGAAATAGAAGAATCTGTTTTAGAACCTGTAGTAGAAATCATGGATAAAAAAGAAACAATACAGGTGGAGATCAAGGGAGAAGTAGTAAATCCTGGAGTTTATGAAATTGAATTAGGATCAAGAGTAGTAGATTTAATAACTTTGGCGGGCGGCTTAACAGAGCAAGCTGTACTAGCGAATATTAACCAAGCTAAAAAATTAGTAGATGAAATGGTAATTGTAATTTATAACCAAAATGATCTTGTAAAAGAAGTAAAAACAGAATATGTTTATTTAGAATGCGAATGTCCAGAAGTAAAAAATGATGCTTGTATAACGGATGAATCAGACGATTCTAAGCAAGATAAAATTTCTATTAATTCGGCGTCTTTAACGGAATTAATGACATTAAAAGGAATCGGAGAAAAAACAGCAGAAAAAATTATAGAATATCGAAAAGAAAAACCATTTGAGAAAATAGAAGATATTCAAAATGTTTCTGGAATTGGTACTTCTTTATATGAAAAAATTAAAGATTCTATTACTATTTAGTTTTCTCTTTTTTTATCGATTACAGATAAGGTACCATTATAATCCTTTAGATGATTATGTTGTAGGAACTATAGTAGATTATAAAATAAAAGAAAATTATACAGTTATTGATTTAAAAGAAATCATAGTATATTATTATGGGGAATTTGATTATAAAATAGGAGATATGATTAGGGTAGACGGAACCATAAAAGAAATAGAACCCAATACGAATTTTAATTTATTTAATTATCAAAAATACATGTTAAGTAAGAGGATTGTTCATAAAATAGAAGCTAAAAAAATTACTTTAATCAAAGAAAATAAAAGTGTGTTATATCAAATAAAAAATAAAATAAAAGAAAGAGTAATGAAACACAAGTATTTTGAAGTATTTATAATAGGCGAAAATAATTTAGAAACGGAAGTCAAAGATAGTTTTAAAATAAATGGAATTAGTCATCTATTTGCCATATCAGGTATGCATATAACCTTATTTGTTAGTCTATTATTTTTCGTATTAGAAAAAGTAACGAAAAATAAAAAAATCGTATTCTTTTTTATCATGTTATTTTTGCTATTTTATATGTTTATAACGAATTATGCAGTATCTGTAGTAAGGGCATCCTTGTTTGTCATATTTACGCATATAAGCAAATTATATAAATTAAATTGTAGTACGTTAGAATTATTTTTCTTTATCTTTTTAATTTGTATCTGTTACAATCCATATTATGTTTATCAAGTAGGTTTTTTGTTTACTTTTTTAATTACTTTTACTTTATTATTATTTCATAAAAAAATACCTAAAAATTATTTTTTTAAAATGTTTGTTACTTCCTTTATTTCTTTTTTAGTGAGTATTCCAATTTTGATCAATAATTTTTATTCTGTTAACTTTTTAAGTCCAATTTTAAATCTTTTATTTATCCCACTCATTACTTTTATTATTTTTCCTTTTACATTAATAACCTTTTTATTTCCAAACTTGATAGGGGTATTAGATAAATTTGTTTATATATTGGAATATTTATCTTTACATTTAAGTAAAATTCATTTGTTTATATTTAGTTTTAAAAAAGTATCTTTCTTCTTTCTTATTTTATATTATATTGTCATTTATTTTGTTTTAAATAAAATACTCAATAAAAAGTATCAATATATTTTCCTTTTTGTAGTGATACTAATTATTCATTATCATTATAATTTTTTTGATGGAAATGCAAAGGTAACCATGTTAGATGTTGGACAAGGAGATTCTATTTTAATGGAATTAGAGCATGGTAAAGGCAGCATTTTAATAGATACAGGTGGTATCTTTTATAAAGATCAAGTAAATAATATACTGATACCATACTTTAAAAGTATAGGTGTTAAAAAAATAAATTATTTAATTTTAACGCATGGGGATTATGATCATATGGGAAATGCTATTAATTTAGTTGATAACTTTAAGGTAGATAATGTAATATTTAATTGTGGATCATATAACGACTTAGAAAAAGAACTGATTAAAGTTTTAGATAAAAAGAAAATAAAGTATTATTCATGCATCAAGGAATTAAATATAGATAAGAATAAATTACATTTCTTACAAACAAAAGAATATGATAATGAAAATGATAATAGTAATGTTATTTATACAGAACTTAATG